>ENA-OQKR01000033-OQKR01000033.1-human-gut-metagenome-genome-assembly--contig:-NODE-33-length-52757-cov-3.545126_pt1 | contig 52757 bp, 74 predicted proteins | sample MGYA00242803_ERZ504806 | MGnify/ENA primary metagenome ERZ504806 (study PRJEB26092, sample SAMD00036399) | human gut metagenome | host: Homo sapiens | study: EMG produced TPA metagenomics assembly of...
CTATTCAAACATTTATATGCTATTTTTGCAAAAAACATCCGCTATGAACGAAATAGAACTTCGCAAATACTGTTTGGATAAAGCTATAGAGATACTTGGTTGGTACAAGAACTTCTTTCCCAAGAAGGAGTTACACCCTCTTATTATCTCGGAAATCCTCTACCGTTACCTCACCACCGGACAAGCTGAGTACTTCGAATTACCCCATGCACGTGGGTAAGGCTACCGTTATGTGAAAATGCAATGAACTTATTGCCTCATTTGTAGTATTTTCACTAATACCAGCTTTTGCCACGCAAATTCTCAATCCACCTTCTTTTGTAGAATTTTCCGATGTAGTAACGGACACATTGAAGTCAATCTTCTGCAACCAACGTCCATCTTGTGAATACACCATCCCATCTTGATGGTTCTCGGGTATAGGATTAACAAGTAATCCTTTATCACTCATTTCCTCATTCAATTCTGTGACAGCATTAGAAATATCTTTTATTGTAGCTTTTATAAAATCTTTCAGTTCCATAGTATTGTCTTTTCCATAGTTCATAAATGGCGAATCCCTTCTCAAAACGCGCCCAAAGGTATAGTGACACCTTAACCCGGTTCTACGGATTACGTTTTGAAAAGGGATTCATGTTGGTAACAAATTCACTATGTTTAGGGCACTGCAAACATCGGAATAATATTTGTAACGGCAAAAATGAAACGGAGTTTTTTGCTCCGCTTCTGAAATCTATCAAAATCTCCTTCATGATTTGTAACAAAAAAGGCTCCCACATCACATGGAAGCCTTCGAAAATCACATTGTATAATACGCTGTCAAACAATAACTACACAACGGATAAAAACTCTTTTCCAATACGGTGAATACCATCCACAATGCGTCTTCTTTGTTCAATGCGGGGAACACGCAACCCACTGGCATAATGGGAAAGCTGTTGCTGGTTAATGCCAGAGACACGGGATATGGCAGCCAAGGAGGTAAACTGTTCGCACTTACGGAGCAGTGCGGCAACTCCCAATTCCACATCAAATTCATAGTCTCCGCTAACAAGCCACTCGGGAAGCGTTTCGCCATCCTGCAATAGTCCTTCCACATGTTCACGGACAGCCTCAGATAGTTCAATCATCAGGCTCTCATAACTTTTGGAAGTAGCAACAACCATGCCGCATAGTACATCATCTTCGGTAACTGCACCGAAATTCTTATCGCACCAGTCAACCTTAACTTTAATCTTTTCCATAATTTTCTCCTTATCTTTGAAGCAGGGTGTTATTTCCACCCCGCTTGTTTCCAAATACTGTTTAATAAAAATTGGCTTAATACCTCACTTTCATGACCTCTTACTGTCACCCTGCCTTTTTTCGTAGGATGCTTGAATTGCCGGTGGTCACCCCCAGAGCCTTTCAACTTCACCCATCCGTCAGCTTCGAGCAACTTGATTACTTCTCTGACTTTGTATTTCTTCATTTGTGAATTGTTATTGTTTGACTCTGCAAAGATATAAATATTTATATCATTCACAAAACTATCGGGCAGAAAAATGATATTATTTTTTATATCATTTTATTCCCCTCCGTGGTTGAAGGAACGGTAACACGACCAGTCATTCCGCTTTTCGGGCCCCATTCCGTTTGCGAGCATGCGAGCAAACGGAATGGGTGCGCCCTGCACCCCTCCGTCAAATCAGCCCCTCATCGCCAAAACTGTAATATTCACCATTCGTTATAATCACGTGGTCTATCATTGTGATATTGAATAACCCTGCCGCCTTTTTAAGCTGCTCCGTCAGCCTCTTGTCCTCATTGCTCGGTCGGCTGTTGCCACTCGGATGGTTATGCACCGCTGCGAACTGCACTGCCCCCGTATCAATCAGCACGCGCATAATCAGCCTTATATCCGCTGAAGTCTGGTCAATGCCGCCTACCGATATGCGTACTTTCTTGATAAGCCGTCCGGCTTGGTTTATAGACACGACCCAAAATTCCTCATTCGGCAAATCTCCTATCAACGGCTCCATCAGTTCGTATACGTCTTTGCTCATCCTTATTTGCCTACGTTCCACCTGCTGCGACAGTTGTCTCTTGTACATCTCCACGGCTGCCACGGCTACCCTCCTGCGTCCAGGAGTCAAAGAGGAAAACAATTTTTCAAGGTCTATCATTTCGTTGCTGCGTTCGATGTCCGAAACAATCTGTCTGTTGTTGCTGATTTCGTAAATCAGTTCACTGTCGCTCATGTAGCGGCAATCGTTATCAAAAAGAGTATTCATAAGTGTATGGATTAAGTTGTTATAAAAGAATTGTCTTACCTAAGAAATAGCCTCCCAAAACCTCTGCCCCAAGCGTTTCAAGCGCACACGCAAACCGTGCGTAACTATGCCCTTGCGTCAGTATATCATCGAATACAAGGCATTTCTTACCTTTGAAAAAACGCTTGTCAAACTTGATGACCTCCACCGTCTGCACCGTCTTGGCCGCTTTCGTCTCATGGATGGCAAGCCGTCCACCCTCAATGGTAATTGCTTTGTACGCATTCCTGCACCCCGTCAGCCGTGCCACCTCTTCGGCAAAAGCCTTGTATCTGATTTCGTTCTTCTCTCCGCTACTGGCTGGTATGCAGACCAACGTCACGTTGCAAACCTCCGCACCGAACTGCTCGCGCATCTTCTTCGCTACAAGTTCTGCCACAGACGCACTGCGCTTCCCGTCCTTAAAATCCCATATCATCCTGCGGATAGACCACTCCCGTTTGTTAGCCTCGTACTTGGTAGGCAAGTAATCAAAGAAGTTAAACATGAATTTAGACCATTGATTTTTCCATGCTTCGGGGATGTTTCTTTTTGCTGCCATAACTGTAAGTTTTTAATTTATTCTGGATTTCTGGAGTCGTCGGGTGGAGCCTTTTTTAATTTTCTCCGTTTTCCCGGAACGACTTTTTTTTTATTCCGGCGTTGTCTGTATGACGTTGCGGTATGGTTGCCTTTTGATGCCGCAATAATTGAAGTGCCGAGGATGACATTCCGCAAGGTTCCGACTAAAACCGAAGGCTTGAATACTACCCGTAGGGCTGGAGATTTTTTAGCGGACAATGCCCGACCTTGCTTGTCAGACCGGTGCCCTACATTTGCGGACTCAAAAGACTACCTGACCGCATACAGAGATGCAGGAAATGAAAAGGAGTTGCGGAAAAGAAACGGAGGCACGCCAAGCGGAACGCTTACCGCTCTGCCCTTCCTAATGGAGGGACGTTTCATAAAAACAGACAGAAAGCACCGCTTTCTACCGCTAAGACGCGAAAAATCCCGTTATGCAAGTTTGACATAGGATATACCGCCACCGGCACCTAAACCAGACTTGTATAACGGGATTTTTCGCGCGCCCACCCCGTATCGGGGTGACTTCTTCTCCCAATGGGGCGTTTTTGGGTACAGAAACACCCTAATCAAAAATCCACCTCCTTGAAAACCAAAAAGAAAACCCATCCCTACAACTTCTGTTGTAGGGATGAATCAGCTTGCTGCCCGAGCCGCGCCGTCGGTGATTTGCGGTCGCAAGCGCCCTTTCTGATTCGGAAATATGACAAAACCTTTACAATTTGTACCCGATGCTCCCAATCCCACCCGCTTCGGCCTCTCCCATAAACGAAAGGCCCTGCCATCCTCACGGACAACAGAGCCAAAGCAAACAGAAAAGAAATGTCACACCGAAGCGGCACCGGACACATTGCGGCCCATCCTCCAGGTGCGGATAATCTCTTTGCGCAGGATGAAATACTTCAAGGCATCAGTCAGGTTAGTGGATTCTTTAGGCAATCTATGTGCAGGCAACTTATCTCCGGTCTTCTGTTTGACTATCACACTGGAGCTGTCCGGCCGGGTAGCTACCTTGGTTTCTGTCACCTCCATTTTCGACTTGAGATTCGGGCAGTTGTGCTGGTCAATCAACAGTGTAAACAACGTGCGCTCCAAGTTACCGCTGAGCAAGTCCATGAAGAACCGGTATTCCAGATTGCTACCGATGTTGCCCTGCCCCAAGCTCATCAGCTGTACCTGCCATCCCGTACGCCTGCCCTCCGCATCCGTCTCGATGTTCTTCTTTATCTGTGTGGCCATATCCGCACCCAGCCCCTTGTAGTTGTTCATGGAGCGGTCATAATAAAGCTTCAGTATCTTGCGCTTGTGCGGCTTGAAATAATAGAGGAACTTATCGGCCAGCTCACGCACGGAGTTAGGCGGCAATGTATAGAGTTCTTTGAGTACACGCATCACACGCCCACTACGTTGCCCGAACACCATGGAAAGCATATTGCCGGAATCCATGCCTGCTTCAAGCGGTCTGTTCCTATCCAAGTATCGGAGCACCGTACAGTCCTGCTCCCACCCGAATGGATGCTGCTCTATCACTTCATTCAAGAATCCGTCCGCATAGAAGTGCTTCATCGAGAGGTTACAATAGAACATCTGGCTTGCCTCCAGTTTGGGGATGATGGAAAGGATGTTGCAAAGAATACCTTCCAGTCCTTCAGCGAATTCATCGCTGAACCAGTCTTCACCCAGTACATCCACGTTGACATAGGAGGAAGAGATGAAGAAGAAAGATACGCCCCGGCGTGTCTTAATCCAGCGCTCCTCCCAGCGCTTCATGTTCTTGCCTGCAAGCACCATGGAACGTTCTGCTGTATCAAGCTTGGCCTGCAATGAACGGTCTTTCCGGAAAGCATCTTTCAATTCCTTGTACCGCTGCATAGCCGCCACATACTCTTTTTTCGTCTCGTTATAGACAAAGCCGGCCTGCAACATGAGAAGGATTTTCCGCTTGTCATTCTGCTTGGCCAGCTTGAGAATCCAGTCGTATTCACCCAGGTGGTTCGGATTCGGCATATCCGTCGTCAGTGTACGGCTGCGGTACCATACGCTATCGCCATATTTGACCCGGAACCCACGCACGGCCTTCAGCAAGTTCGTGAACTTCTCTTCCGGGAAATACTTCACTTCATCACCGAACACCCCCACATAGGAACGACCGGCACCGATGGCCGGACGGTCCAAAGAGATGAAGGTGAAGTTGAAACCGGTGTAGAACACCATGGTATTGCGCCAGTCGGAACATACGTTGTACATGCGGTCGCGCCACTCTTTCGGCGGTTCTTGGTTCATAACATAATGGATGCCCTGCTCCCACCCCAGCTTCGACAATCCGTCCACCAGCGAGGGAACCACATTCTTATGCAAATCGGAATACGTATCGGCCACCCATGCAAACGGTGCACCAGGGCAGTCCTGCGCCACCTCCTGCACCCGTTCAGCCAACACCTGCACCGTTTTGGCTGATGCACGCCCGGCAATCCAATAGAGCGACCAGGGCTGCATCACTGCAATGAGCTGCGCCATCCAGTTGGAATAGCGCACCTCCACATCATCCGATATCTTTAGTTTTTTCTTCCTGGTCATCGAGCATCTCTTCTATATCAACATCAATTATATTGGCATCTCTCTTGAGACGAGTCTTCTCCCGTGCAGAAATATCCTGCATACCGTCAATCTGTGCCGCGAGCAGGTTGCGGTTGGCAGAAGGCAATCCCACCGCATTCGGGTCGAGGTCATAGACCTTGATCGGTTTCTCATCCATCTCCTTCGGCTTTATCGGGTCGGGCTTATCCAACTGCTTGATTCTTGCCGCTTGTACCGTGAGATTGCCGTACACCTCCATATCTTTGGCGCTGGTGGCGTTCTGAAGTACCACCTGGGCCGCCTTCATCAGATTGTCATACATCATGTTACGGTGCGCATCATTCTCGATGGTATCACAAAGGTAGAACAGATTGATAGCCTCACTATACATCTGTCGGGCACGCATCCGTTCCACATTGAACGGTTCGTGCATCAGAAAAGCCACGGCATTATCCTTGCCATATTTACGGTTAATGCCTACCAGTGCATAAAGCACGTTGTAGTAGTCCAGTTCCTCGTCCGTCAACTCCATGGTGCAGCCGGAGGCAAGGTAATCCTGCAAGGTCTCAAAGTAAGATTTATCGAACATCAGCCTATATCGTCATAAAATATCTTGTTAATGGAATTGCGGTACCCGGTCGCCTGACGGAACTTGTCGAACCGCTGTGCCTGGGTCACATTGTCACCGGTCTCCGCACTGGCGGCCATGGCCAGCCCCTCTTTGGCCCGTTGAAGCAGTTGCCCACGTTCATAATGGTACTTCAACGGTGAGCCTACCAAATTGAAGTACCAGAGAAAATCATTCTCCGGTACATGGTAATACATGGCAATCTGCCGCGGCTCATAGCCTATACCTGCCAACCGCTCGAACTCGTCCAGGTCGATACGGTCATACCATGCCGGGCTGTCACGCCACTTAACCAATTCGTCCGCTACGAAACTCATATACTTCTTTGTTTTTAAGGAATACGTATTGTTCTTCCATCGCATTCTCGCCATAATTGCCGGAGCCTTCGACCACAAAGAAACCTGCCGATGTGTCCAGGCAGGTAATCTTTTTGTGGCTCCATGCAAATGAAAGCTCTATCTCTCCATCCTGATGGAGCTGCATCAACCTCTCGTATATCTTCGGCATACGAAACTTGATGGTCTCCGATATATGCAGATGAATACTGCCAATCAACCCTTTTTCACGCCAACGGAGCAACGCGTTGATGATACGCTCGTTGGTGGAATAGGTCGCTATATACAAGTGCCTCACCTGCCCGGCATTCTTAATCAGATAAACAATGAAAGTGAATGCCGTAAAGCTTTTCTTTGTCTCAATGAAAAACGCCTCATTCTCCCGTGGAAGCCGCCCACACAACTCTTTCAAACTGTTCAGCTTGAATGTCAACATGGTTTCAAACCGACGGGAGAAGAGGCGGGCATCAGACATTTCCCTACGCAATTCTTCAAGATTGAAGTAATAGCTCATTCCAATAATCTGTTAATGTCGGCCAGTTCCTTCTCATATCCTGCCAACCGTTCGCGACGGACAACATCCAAATGCGGCTTGTCACCCTTGGCCAACTCAGACTTGACCCGCCAGATATTGTTCTGGACCTGCTGTTGGCGGCGAACCAGTTCCTTAACCGGAAGATGGAGCAACTCACTGCGTCGACGGAACTCCGCAAAAGCCGGATGCTTGCCCAAAAGTGTGTGATGCTCCTTGTAATAGTTCAGCTCCTGCCATATCATACGGTTATCCATGTAGCTGTCAATCACCTGGCGGCTGACATCGGCACACTCCTGCAGGGAGGTACAATCCCTCAGCCTGGCATGTAACCGCACATAGGCATGGTATTTGCTGAACTTGCGGGAAGCGAGTGCCTCCAACTCCATCGGACAATCGGGGGCATTGAGAAACGGAAACTCATCACGGAAAGACTCGGGTCCTTTCCGTGATGACGGTTCCGGCAATGCCCTTCAGCCCTCAAAGTCCGACGGTTCCGAAAACACCCCTTCCAAAAACTTTTCCAACCATGGTGAATACCCTGATACCGCATTGTTCATAAACATCTTGCGGGATAAGAGGTCGAGTACCTTCTTCTCATCCGGCTTTTGTGAAACCACCGGAAGCAACACCTGGTCTGTCGGCCAGTTGAGATATACGGGTTGTGTCGGATAAGGAAGAGAATTATAATAGACGGAAGTAAACAGATAGCCCCCCTCCTCCAGTTCAGGGAATCGCTCGAACATGGCGGCCAGACATCCCTTATCCAACAACATGGGTGTGTGCGTACCATAATTCAGACAAGGCAATTGACTCTTTTCCAGCAGTTCCTTCGTCCGCTTCATATTCTCGGCATAAAGCCCTTTGAATCTAAGCGGAACGAGCATTCCATTGACTTTGGGCAGCGCCACATGAGCCAGGTCGATAGGATTCATCACATAGATGTCATCGTTGGTCCAGATGAAACGTCCGGTCACTTCGGGCGATTCCATAGCCACTTTCAGCTTGGCCAGCGTATCAACCTGTGCATTGTCAGAGACGCGATTGTGCTCAATGAAGGTAATCTCTTCGCTGAACCAATCTTCACGGTCACCGATTACCACCACATTGATGCCGAAGCGTACATTCTTCTGCCAGGAACGCAGTGCAAAAAGCAGTTCCTTGCCTTGTGCAAACTCCTTGCAATAAGGAATAACCACTGTCACATGGTCTTGAACCGACCGCGCCGGCGCCGGTTCCTCCACCGCATCCACCGCCTTATCGACGGCCTGCACATCCTTTTGTTCCACACTCTCTTCTACCGGTTTCAGTTCTACGGCCACATCCTCGGTCTTAGCTGTTTCTTTTTGTTGCCATAATTTAAAGTTTTTAATACGATACAAAATATCGTCTCCACATAGTTCGTAAAAGGCACAAAGAGAGGCGAATGCACTGCAAACGCCTCTCTCCAATAACCAACCTTTAAAACACGAAATGAATCAAACTCCTGAACCACCGGAAGAAGACGACGCTTCACCCAATCCCAAAACGGCATTGATTTCTTCGTTGTCCGTAGCCGGTACAAGGCTCTTGGCGATGTGACCGATAGTACCTCCGCGTAAGGAACTTGCCAAATTGATAGTATTCTTGTCACCCTCCTTGTTATCCTGGGAATCGGCCTTGGTCATCTTCAGCGGAGTGCACGGCGTACCGGCAATCTTCGCATCCTCACCAGAGCAACCGAACACGATTGCCCCCAGATTCTCATTGATATTGTTGTTCACGAATTCATCGTGTTCCAACTCTGTACCCGGATGTTCATAATCCACATGGTGGATGAACCCACGTGCATCATCCTCTCCCTCGCTGGAGTGGTAGATGTTGATGGTGGAGTCCGTAGCATACACCGCTATGGGCTTTTTACCTGGCATCATCTCAAATGCCGTCACCTTTACTCCCTTCTCATCACGCGTATAAGTCTTGACGTCTTCCCAACGGAAAATCTCGATATAGGACTTCTTCCCTTTCGGACGTCCGGCATTCGATGACTTCTTGGGCACCGACACCATTGAATATGTTGTTTCTGACATATATGTACCTCCTATATTAATATAGTTAAACACCTGCACCGGAACTGGAAGAAGAACTGGACGATGCCTCAGAAGAGCTGTCTGTTTCTTCAGGCGGCAGATAAGCGAAGATAGCTTCTGCCAGCCAGAAACCGACAGCTTCCCACCATTCCGCGAATATCTTCACGTCGTAGTTCTCACCCTGCATCCAAACCTTGGCGCTCTGCGGGTCACGGCTGCGCAAATGCTTGAAGTTCTCCTTCGGCGTAATGAAGAAGGCTCCGGTACCGCGCATGCCCTCAAGCGGTGCGAACGTGAACCTGGAGAAATCCACCCTGATTTTCTCACCGTCCTCATTCTTGAGCCAGGGATATTTTTCACGGTATGCCTTGCTGTAACGTATCACCAGATCCGGATCTGCATGGATAAACATGGTCTTTTTCCGATACAGCGGCTTCACCTCACTCACTGCCTTGTCAATTTGGGCAAGTAAGGTCGCGTCTTCCAGCTTTTCACCGTCAAGCAGCCAGGTAATCTTATCATTATTAGCCTTCTTCAGCTTCTTGAGCTGGGTTACATAGCCATCCATCACATCGTTGGCATCCGTAGCGGCATCCCCATCTTTAACGGCACTGGTCTCCTTGAACTCACCGATCGCCAAAGCAACCTCACGCTCTTCGTCCAGTTTAGGAAAGATGAGCTGATACAAGATATACTTGACTACCGGCATATCTTCCGGCTTCAGATTCTCATCATACAGATAACCGAGGATATCCTCCATAATGTCTGACGGAGTGATGGGAACGTTTATCTTGCACTTATAGTTCTTGATGGTCAACGGAGTGAACTTCGATTTGCCCTTAGGCGTCCACTTCGGTACGAACTGCTGGAGAACTGAATCAACGGCAGCCTGCTGCGCACGAACCTCTGTTTTGTCCGTCACCAGAGTTGACATGTACTTGGTGGACTCCGTGGTACCCATCAGCCCTTTGAGTATTTCCAACCTCTCGGAAGAGACATACTTGCCGAACTCTTTCTGAAGCTCGGTAGTCTCAATGGTCGAATTACCACTATATGCCCGCTCCCTTGAACGCGGCATCCAAATAACGGTTGTGTGCCAGGCTCATGTCCGGCTTGAACTTGCTACCCATTTCGTTCTTGTCTCCTGCAACCTGCTGCCCCGCATCCGGTGCAGGTTCTTTGGCCATCTTGGCAATCTGGGCATCCTTCGAGGCGATGTCCTTCTCCTGCGCTTTCACTTTGGCATCGAGGTCGGCCAAATCCTTGCGTGCCTTTGCCAGTTCCTGCGCATTTTTGTCATGTTCAGCCTCCAGCTGCGCTCTCACCTCATCGGTCACAGCACTTTCAGCATTTCTGCCGTCTTTCTCAAATTCGGCGAGGTCCTTCTTGAAGGCTTCGACGAATACGGCACCGTACTTGTTCTTCAGTTCCTCTTCTTGAGAAGAGAGCAGGATGGACTTGCCTTTCTCATCCTTGGCAAAGGCAGAGATGCCCAAGAAACCAAGCACTACGCTCATCACTTTTGCAAACATAATTCTATGATTTAGAGTTGATATAATTGTTAATAGTCATTTCCGAATCAATCTCACGGCTACGTTGTACGGCATAGTCCTGGGTACCGATAGCATCTATCAGCCCCACTTCCAACGCCTCCCTATGATAGAACATCCGGCCACGAAGTAATCCTTCAGTCTCCAGCTTCAAGCAATTTCCCCGATTCTTCTTGACGTTCTCCTGGAAGTCGCGGGCCAACGGGTCCAGTTCCTCATCACGGATGGAAGCATAATCTCCCTTCTTGGCTGCCTCGAAAGGAGCGTTCTTGTAATCAGAGAGGTTTGAATAGATGGTATGCACCTTGATGCCTGCACTCTCATAATACTTGGCATAATCCGGAAAACTCATCATCACACCTATACTGCCGAACTCGGCAGACACCTCATTGGCCGCAATGATTTCATTGCAATAGGAAGCGGCATAATAAGCGGCAGAAGCGCAGAGGTCACAATGAGCCACCACTGCCTTGCCCTTGCCACGCGCATAAAGGATGGCATCGACCAGCGGTGCAATGGCATCCACTGCACCGCCACCGGAATCGATGTCACATAAAACAGAAGAAATATTCGAGGAATCAGCCGCCTCGCGGATGAGGTCGGCATACTCCATTGTACCATAGCTGCAATAGGTACCGTATTTAAGCAGGGTACCATGAACGGGAATAATAGCCGTACTGCCTTTGGGAGCGTCAGCATAACCACCGGAAAGCCTTGCCGTTCGGCCGCCCGCTGCCGCAATCATCAACGGAACTGGTTCTCTGTCGGCAAGTATCCTATTATCCTGATTGTCTATGCCATGCTCCAACAGTCTGTTTACAAGCAACAAGTTCGATTCCACCTCGCGGAAGGAAACGAACCATTTGCCTCGGCAGACTGCACTATATAAGTTTGAAAATGCCATTATCTTTTGTACCTTATTAATCCGATACAAAGGTACGATGGCACCAACCGCTTAAAAGGACTTCAATATTTTGGCCGGCTCAGGGCTGCTGCGCTTGAAAGAGAGGGTAAAGGCTGCCGGAGAACCAGATTCCTGAAGCGTCACCACTACCGGGAACTGGTCGGTTCCCACCACCCTTTCGGTACCATTGGTGAATTTCAAGCGGACCAGTCCCTCCCGGCAAAGCAAATCACGCAGCGAATTGGAAAATAAGGCTCCCGTATCAGTAACCACCGCTTTCAGCTCCTGCTCCGTCAATTCCCCGGCAACGTTCTTTTCCTTGAACTCCCCGGAAGAGACCGGAATCGGCGTCCATTCTCCTGAAACCTGAATCGTTTCCACACCCGGCATATTTTTGACCACCGAGGCCGCAACCGGAATAAATCCCATGGCACATATTTGGGCACGTTTGTCACCGATATTCATTTCTCACTTATATTTTAAGAGTTATTTATCTGAAAATCTGCTTTTTACTTAATAATTAATCTGCTAAAAAATGTCAAGGGAACAGCGACAATTGAATATCCCTATTCACCTCCTTGACCATCCGCTGCCTATTACGGTAGTCGAACTTCTTGACAGCATCGTAATTGATGGCATTGTTCTTGATATTGTATGCCATCAGGAACGCCCGGATAATCCGGTCCTGCTTATACCCCTTCTCATAGCCAGCAACAAAGTATTCCCGAACACGTATGCGGAAAGAGGCTTCGATATAGCTCTGGAGCATACGCTGTTTCCATTCCGGTATATAGATGAAGTTCTCCTGCAGAATAAAATGGTTCCACTCCTGAATAGGAAGATACAACGTTATCGGATGCTCCTTGATAGCCTGCTTGGGCGGTCTGTCCGTAACAGTGACCATGGCCTGAATGAACTTGCCAATATCATTGGCAGCAGTCACATTCACACCTTCATCAGTAGGCCTGCACCCGAATTCATGATACAAATAGTCATGGAGATAAGGCTTCAACTCTATTATCACATTAGGTCTCATAGGGTAAATCATTTATATGCAGACAAATATACACATAAATACAGACACTTTATCCAAAATCAGCGCCAAAACAGTCAAAATACAAAATATAATTACATTTACTAACTCCACATGCTCTTATATCTTCTGCTCCATACAGTGTTCTGAGTATTTTGCTTAGAAAATTATGCAACTTTGTAACGTGTAACCATTCGAGTATATTTCACTGATTATCAAACAAAAAGATTGTAACAAAGCTCACAATACCCATTTGTTACCAATAATCAAATTTGTGACATTGACTCCGATATCCCACTCATACGACTAAAGTAACAAACCCTTATTTTTTGTAACCAATGTTTGTTACCTAAGATGTAACCTTTGTTACTTATTGTTTATAAATGATTTATCTTCTTTTTCAAACATCGGTTACAGAGTTACAATAATTTGGTAGAAAATAGGGAAAGGGAGTGGGAAACCCAAAGGCAAAGGTATGCCCGGCGTCCTATTGAATAGTAAAAGCCGCGGACAATTGTGCCCACGGCTTCACTGTGTGACTCCTATACCGGATGTCGGTTCTTCATGACCTCGCGGAAATTAGGCGGTAGCGGCTTCCGTCGCAGCCTGGTATAATCGTCGTTCAACTCAAAGTCCATCCAATGGTCTTGTGCAGGAAGAAATGCGCCAACGGCCACAAGCATCCAAGGGAGCTCCTCCTTGTCTGCCTGAAGTTTCAGGATGGTGCCCGGCTTCATCAGCTCCAGATAGTCATAAACTTGACGGATATAGGCAGCCGACTGCTCCGTTTGCAGCATCTCCGGCAGAAACCGGTCATAATACTTAATGTAATCAGAACGGAGCGTTTCCATCATCACTTTCTACCTGAGGAACGAATGCCGCCGGTTCTCCATTCGTCTGTCTTGAACGCATATAAATCATCTCCTTGGTCTTGCCGTCCACCTTCTGAAGATACCGCCCCGACTTGTTCAACAAGTCTGCGGGATTCATCTCGGCAATATACGGGCATAGCTCAGAAAAGCTGCGCAAAGCCTTGGTGAAGCGCTGCATTTTCCAAAAATCCTTTTTCGACTTGGATGCGACAATGAAATCATCATAGACTTGTTCACGTACAAGAGGCGTATTCAGATTCTCACCATCCTCGGAAAAATAGCAGTAAGCCCAATCCTCGAAGTCAGACCCCATGTCAGCCTTCCGCTTGCGCTTGAGAATATTATCCATCGGAGGCTGTATCTTGACATTACGGTCCACCATGGCCAGATAGAACTGAAGACACTGGGCGAAGAAATTCAAGTCCCAGTTCCAGTCCTCCTCTCCATAGTCGGTATTCGTCATCAGGTTGCGGTCAAAGTCATCACGAATGGTCCGGCTCTCGAGGTAGTCGTTTTCTTCGGTCTTCTGATGGTAATAGTCCGAAAATACCATGTACAGCATACGTGCCGAGGTAGAAGGGTCGAATTCACGCGGTACATAGTTGGTGGTAAAACCAAACTTGGGGGATTCTTCAAATTCTATAAAGAATGATTTGTTGTTCTTGGGGTTGACTGTCATACCGGAAGTGATATTGTCATAGAACTGGCTCATCGGCAGATAACGGTCACAGTCATCCACCAAAACAAAATCAGTATGTACATCTACCTGGTCAAACACGTGGGGATTATCAAGAAGGCGGGGATTACGTCCGGAGAGATTGACCGTCCGCATGAAGAACCGGAATGTCTTGAACAGAAAGCTCTTGCCGCTACGCCCGTTGCACTCATCATCCTCACCTATCTTGTTATCCATCGCATAAAGTGCCCACGCGCGTGAAGGCGACTTGTAGCGGTGCATATTATAACCGATGGCAAACATCTTATTGAGCAGGTTCTGCTTCTGCTCTCGTATCTCATCCCGGGAAAGCAGCGGCCCGGCAATGTCAAACTTATGCTCTGCCCGGTACTTGTCAGCTTCGTCTACCCCTTTGTCCTTCCAGGCATACTCCAATTCATTGCGCCAATACAGACGGCTGGTATTTATCAGATAATTGAAGAAACAGCTCTTATGCTCCTTGACAGTAATATCAAACACATCCCTATCCTCCGAATCCTTTCTGTGTGACCATTCGAACATGGGTGGAAGAATGCTCACCTTATGAGGTATCACATTTGATTCCCAGGCGCTGCGGTTGTCAGGTATCTGCCCATGTAGCGACTTGATACCGTCTTTACTCACTTCCCAGGTCTCACCTCTGAAAAACATATACTGCTCCTTGGGGGTATAGCTCCGGAAGTCCAGGTTGATTTCATCAAGCTGCGCCAAGGATGATTCTCCGGTACGTGGAGAGTTCAGAATCAGGTTACGAATATCTACCGGAAGATAACGCTCGATGGTAAACCGCTTGAGAAATGCCACAATATCCTTTGCCTTGATTTCACTGACTATACAACCGTTACGGTGTATATACCTCGCATCTTTGGAGTTGTCATCCTTCAGTGTATAGAATCCATTCAACGTGAGGAAATAATGCAAGTAAGCGGAGTTTACTTCATAAATTGTTTTCCGGCTCCGCTCACTCCAGCTATCCACCCAGAAGCGGGCAGGCATGGCCAATGTCTGCAAGTTACGGAAATCCTCCTGCTTCGGGCGCAAATCCACAAAGTCACGAAAATCCTTGCGTGGCTTGCCCCGTTGGTCGCGATAGCCCCGCAACCATCCGGGAAGCCATATCGTATATATGTCGAGGAAACGCAGGGCCAGTTCCGTCCCCTTGCGAACGCCCGTGTCGTCGATGTCCGGAATATTGTAAATACGCTCCACATATTTATAAATTTCCTTAATCTCTTCAGGAGTGACTTTGTAGGTCTCACTATTGAACCATAGCGGATGACAACCGAGGGCGCGGATGCAAAGGGCATCACGCTCTCCGGAACAGATGAAGGCCTCCTTCAGCTTCTGTTCCTTGTATTGGGCATCCTTATTTTTCGGATCATTGAAAAACAGTTTCTCTTCCTGGGCATTGTAATCCCGATAAGCCTTCTGCAGCTCGGCAAAACCGTTGATGTATTGTTTGGGTTTCACCCCATCGGGCGTATAGCTGAAGCGCCACTGCTTATCCGGATTCAGAGGCTCATATACCTTATAGAACTTGTCTGTGCTGCCGTCTTTCTTCGTAACAGCACATTCACGCATGAAGATAGGATAAGTAGGCGTAGTATATTTAGTGGTGACTTCACGGTTGCGGACATAGGATATGGATTTGGCCACATACCAGTGAAGCGCATCGACGTGCTCCTGCCTGACCCGAGGACCGAGCACCTGCAACTGTGCATCGGTAAACTTCTCTTCAAGCTCGAAGAACCTGGCACCTTCGGCTTCATCAGCCGTAGCCGGACGTTTGCGAATATCCGGTTTATTGACAGAACGTTTGAGTTCATCAGTCACGTTATACCTGGAAGCAAGCAAGGCAACCGCTTCCGGGAAACGTACATTCTCTTCGTTCATGCAGATGTCAATAGGACTCATGGCCGTGCCAGAATCCCCGAAATCAGTGACCTTGTAGCAGTCATCATATTTCTTGAGGCAGGCAGAGGCGTCATCCTCATCGGGACGACGCTTGAATTTCTTCTTATTGTCTATACACCCCTCTGCCTGAGGGTAATAGTACAAAATAATGTCTAACCCATCATGGGTAGCATTATAGATATCGGCAGCTTTAATCATATTGCGGATGATTTAATTCTGTACAAAGGAATTGTTTTATAGGAGAGTTATCAAGGACGTTATCCGCTCCTACAGTTCCCGCGTTTCCTTCAGGCTCCCAATGAATAAGTTCATCAGTCTCGCATATAGTCCGGAAGCTTCTTTCAGATTATCCGGATTCTTGCCGGTAAGATGTAGTGTTATCTTATCCTTGGAGTAGTCCTGGCATATAGCCAAGTGCAGTTCCCGGTTCCGGTCATCAACTACCGAGACCTTCACTTCCTCCACCACGCTGCCAAGTTCTGAAGAGTCTAACCACAAGTCCGGCTTGTTATCTGTCTTCAGATGGCAGTACCGATGTACCTTACCACCTTTACGAATCAATTCCACTTCGACGATTGTCGCTACCTGATTGGTACGCAGAATGCGTACTTTCTGACCTTTCTTCATTGTTTGTCCTCCTTTTTAATTTCTTTGTCTTCCTCAAATTTACGTCCGCAAAACGGGCAGTATTCGTATGAAAGTTCCATCTCACTTTGCGCCTTACAAAAACTGCCATCCTTTTTCTTTTTCCGATACGTGATAGCAACCGTCGGCTTGAACTGGACAACACCATCTTTACCAAAACATATTACACCGCGAATATTTGCCAATGGATCACCTAATTGCTCACGAATCATTTTCGTTATCTGTTCTCTACAATTGCATGCCATACTATTATTTATTTTGTTATATGTTAATCATCCATATCTTTTTCATCAGCCCAAATATCTGCACAAGCCTGTTTGATTTCTTCCAAAAAATCACCATCTTCCAGCTTCCTATTGAAGCTATCAAACAGTTCGGTATCCCCAGATAATGATACAGGTTCTGAGTCACCATTTTGTAACCGCTTGTGTGAGAAGTAAGCTTCGTACTCATGTCCATAAAACTTAAATACGAGATAGTACATTATAGGATACTGAACATCATTATCATCGTATTTCCAACTATTCAACTCACCATAGAGGAGAGTGATATTCTCTGTAAGCTGTTTATTAAAAATCATACTTTTATTCCTTTCTTATTTAATATCATACGTCAATCTCCAATTATTGTACGGATAGTATATGTCTGCTTCCCTTTGAAAGACGAGAAATCAATCAAGGATTGTTTATAGTAAAGCGCAAGGGCTACTTTCCGAAATCTTTCATAGTTCCGCCTGTCAATAGGCTTAAGCCCCCATTTTCCCATATCCTCTACCAGTTTTTTACGAGTAGAAGCAGAATGTCCTATACAACTATTCTTTCCAAAGCTATGGTTAATTCTATGGGCCTGAAAGTCCGGACTTCTGGAAATCAAAATGTCAAGGCGTTCCAGTTCTTTAAAACTCAACCTGGCATCTCCTTGCCTGGATATTGTTTTTTCTTCCAACCAGGCAACAATCGTAAGGTCATAGAAACCTTTACGGTAATCTTTTTTGTAGAAATAATGTATTCTCATAGTCCTTACTCATATCGTCATATTACAAAACATGTACAACTGTATGCTCCACTTTCCAGCATTCCTCCGAAGTCAACCCTGATACACAATTCTCCACAAATGACAAAAGGCTTTTCGCTCATTACCTTGCCATAGGCCCCATAATGCTCATGAAAGACCTCTGAACCCGGTTTCATCGAGTCCAATGCCTTTTTCATTTTTTCGGAAGTGTAGACGGTTATCCATCTGTTGGCATAATTATAATAGAGCAGTCCGACACCAAGAGAATCACACATCTTCAATACGGTTTCTTCTACCTGCTGCCTGCTGAAGACAACGCTGGTCTGCAGCTTCTGCACCTTAACGTCCGGGAACTTCTTTTTGAATGTTGTTTTCGTTACCATAAATCTTCATTTTTTATTAGTTCATCTGATTCAAAAGTGCTATTAATGCAGTGCCGTGTTTCAGGGTCACAGCTTAATTCTTCATCAGCGCAATGGCTACACAAGGTGTGCGTTTCATCTATCCACCAACAATTGCCTACTCGTGGATTAAAACAAGGATCGTCATCGGTACAACCACAAATACGGCAAACACCTTTGGTTAATTCATTCTCATTCATACTTTAAAAATAATGGTGTGATGTACATAGGGGTGGAAATTTTTGCTTGGTAGAATACCCCATCAGCTCCAAGTTAAAGATGTCCTCTTCGATTTCTTTCCACGCCGAATATATACCATACATACATTCACGCGCATAGAAAGACGGCTTGTAGGGGTCGCATACGCAGATTATCTGCACATGTGATTTTCTGTTGTATGATACCAGCTTCGTTCTGGAATCATCAAATAAATCTCCAACGACATGTTGGCCAGGACGGATATTGTAACAGTAACTGTTGTCCTGATACACGTCAAGGGTCTCCCAAGGATATGTCGGGAAATCTGTCATTTTCAAATCTCTCATATTACCGCATATTAGATAGACACCCAATTGCAAATCCTATTATCCCAATATTTATCATCAAGACGATAATATCAAAGAGAAAGAGAATACGGTAAGATCCGGATGCATTCCGCATTGCCCAGACACATAGTATCAAGACTGCCACTATCACAATTAGCGATATCCACAAAAAAACAATCACATTACTCATCACTGTCCTATTTTTGCAAATTCATCTATCTTATCTGCCAAGGTATAATAGCCCATCACCTTTTCATAGGATATGATACAGACAATGCTGTCACTGTCATGCTCCACAAGAATAGTCCACTGTCCATTCTTACCGCTGTCATATACATCAAGCCGAACCGGACGGCTGCGTGGGTATTTCTCATTCATAGACTTAATCTGGTGCTCGATGTCACACTTCAGTGCATCCAAAGACATTCGTCAGCAATCAGATGTCGGTCAAACTGTTGCACGTATATCTGTAATGCCCTGCCTTTTTTGTGACATTAGCATAAGTCTTGATGTTATCTATAAAATATCTCATAGTCATATCATTTACATTTTCCATTACTCATTCAATAAGCCAACAGACCCTTTCCACATCCTCCGATTCTGTATTCTCAAAGAAAAATGCAACCCATATCGCACTCAGCATACTCGCTTACTTGCACCATCTTATCCCCGAATGACATCTCCAGAATATCAATAAGCCGCCTATCTGACTTCGGAAGGAAATTCAGCAAAAGTTTGACACCTTTTCTCTTGCCATCCCTATAGATATAGGCAATACGATGTTTATCAATGCTCACTTCTCCGGACAGTTTGGAAACATCCGGGAACATACGTTTCGCAGCTCCTTCGCTGTAAATGACATTCGCGTAGTTCTTGCTAATCTTGCAGGATAACATGACGACACTATTAGGCAACAAACGGCGTATATCCCAAACAGTAGCCGGTCCATTAATACGAAGCTGCAATTTAATCGCATCCGGAAACAATGCTTTCGCTTTCTCAATATTCAATTCCATATTCATCTTGTTTTATAGGTTAATTATTTCATTTGGTTCTGATGCCAGTAAGAAACCATCTCAGCGACATTACGAACCCTGATTTTCGCTTTAATATTCTCCCGATGACGGTTTACCGTACAAGGCGAGATATGCAGCTCTGCCGCAATATCATCCGTTTGGCAATTGGAGGCTATGAGCCGGAACACCTCCATCTCGCGGTCTGTCAATGTTGTATTAAGCTCCGGGCGACAAATCACGCCTTCATGTTCGCATTCACCCCGTAACGGGCATTTGACTTCCTCGAATACAAACAGACCATCCTTGTTGATGTCAAGGTTATATTGGTCATATTCGCCAAAGTTGCAGCGGATGAAACGATGGACTACCCGAAATTCATAATGCCACCGGTTCATGGTGCTGGCAGAATAGAGCTGCATCAGTCGGGCATGTGCTTTCGGGTATCGATCCCGGATAACGGAAAGCATATATTCAATGGTCGGCCTATCGGAATCCTTAAGTACAACCGCCGGCTGTCCAAACTCCTTCATCATCACATCCCCTTCGGGGGTGTTGTAGAACTCGATGTTGGATATTGCCTCCATACGTCACTTCCACGAGATGCTAATGGAAACTTCCCATCGGGGTTCTCTGTCACTGTATATCCAAGCATTTCCAATTTTGCCTGGTCTTTTGGAGTAATAACTCCTAAATAAGTTCTGAAATTGCCATTCTCAGCTGCACGTTCAATCTGTTCACATATACGCTCAATATCCGAGTAAGCCTTGGCTTTTTCGTTTGCCTCTTGGGCGGTAATAAATTTCTTATCCATAATAATATTTTCATTTAGTTTTATCGAATCACAAAAATGCTCTCAAATAGTTCTTCATTTCTTGTGGAAATAATTCTTTATCTTTTTAAAATTAATCATACAAGTTCTTTCTTTAACACTATCCTCTTCTTTCTTATGTGTAAAAAAGACTAATCTGTTGCGCTCTAAATCCCATCCTATATATCCTTCGGTAACAGAATCTTTTCCTATATAACATATTATTGGGATTCCTTCATATTCGAATATCACATCGCCAAATTTATATAGTCCAGCATCCATTCTTCGGATTGTTTCTTCAATATATTCATTCATCATTTAAATAAAGAGTTTATGATTTCAGTAATTAGCTTCATTTCAAGCGGTTTAAACGAATCTGTACGTAACTTGTAGTAAAAAGTGGCATAAGCCATTCCACTCTCCTCAAGAACCCTCTTCCTGAGAATATCCTTCTGAACATCAGACAGCTTGTCATAATGGTCTCTAAATACCATTTTTGTAGATTTCTCCATTATTGTAATATTTATCTTGATTATTAGTGCTATATTTATACTGCAAAGGTTTAATTAATTATCCACAATAGCAAATTAATTAGCCATTTAATTAAAATATGGCTAATTATTTAGACTTATTACAAATAGAATAAATATGTTTAACGGTAAGAGAATTAGCGATTTAATAGAAGAAGGAAGGTCACAAAAGTATCCGTATATAATTATGCGGAGATAAGCAAAGGGCAACTTGATAATATTATAAATGGAAGAAATACACCAAATGGAGATACGATTGAGCGTATAGCTGATTTTTTCGCTTCCCATCGACTTTTTTTCGATAGAAAAATAGAAACATCAACTATCGAAATAGGACATCACATTTCTGGAAATGGCAATAAAGTATCAGGAGACATAACTTTGAGTGAGTGCCGGAAAGAGATTGCCCACCTCAAGGAACTATTGGCCGAGAAGGAGAGACTTATTCAAGTTTTAATGAGTAAACAATAAAAAAATGGAAAGAAATACTACCATACGACTTTCTGCGAAAGACGTAGTTCGAAAAAACCTTGTAATCGAAACAGAGTATTATCCTCTGATTAAAGAACAATTTGAATTACTTGTCAACGGTCAATCTAGATGGAAGGATTATGGTTCTAAATTTTTCTGGGCTAGTATAACTCTATTAATTAGAATCATTGCTATATGCATAGTCATTACCATTGCGTATCACAAAAAACAAATGGAAAACATTTCGCAAAATACACAGATAAGCGTTATAGATATTATGTTTATTGCCATCTGTATAATAGCAGCAATCGGATGTCATTTATTATCTAAATATAAAAAGACCCCCAGTGATAAATTAATAGAAAAGATACGTAACTATTTTGAACAAGAAACATGAATATACAAAAACTCCCTAATAATTACGAGCCATACGAAAGGCTCGTTGTATGTAATAATGAACTAATCAGGTGCAAAGCTATCATTGACCATAAAGGATTTTATCCAATACTAATAGGGAAAGGCATATTTCCTAAAATTTGGATATATAGCAAATATAGCAGGTACAATGAAGAAATCATTTCTCTTGTAGAACAATCAATATCCTGTAACCCCAGGATGAAAGTAGATATAGACCCTGACAAAAACTTAATCACTATAAGGTTTTTAGAATATCAAGGGATAAAAGATGATATTATCCTAAACATAAATTATCAAAAGAATAGTGCTATAATTGACATATTAGACCTTCGTCCTATAGGATATACTATTTATGGTACCTCCAAAAGCATAGTTGCAGGAGAAGCAGAATTTAGCGAAAATAAAATGATAGGAATGAACGCAATGTTTAGTATATAAAAATAATATTTAATTAATATGGAAAAATTATCACATTCAGAACTTATGCAGCAGTCCTTAGAAGAAGCAACCTTCTACATGACCTCTGCAATCGAGATTATCAATGACAAATTCAATGATTCTTCTTATGCAGAGAATCACCCCGAACTTTTAGGGGCTTTCATGCAAACCGCTGCCATTGCCAATTTAGAATCGGTATTGCTGAATGAATTGGGAAATATAGAAAAAGCGATAGATCAGATACAGTAAATCATTCACTTATAAAATTTATCCTCGGACAAATTTCGGACACCACAGCAGATTAATAACTAAAAGTATAAATCGTAGCATGTTGACAATCAAGGATAGTAAGAAGACAACAAATTGTCGTTGTACTTCGAGCCTCTCCTCCCGTGCATGAACGAATAATGGCTGTAAGCATTGCTTACAGCCATTATTCGTTTTATAAATGCCTACCGGATATCTATCAGCTTATGTGTCTGCAAACTAAGCCTCCACTTAGGATGCTTCATCACGCAATCCACCGTTTCGACCGTATTGCTGCAAGAGCAAGGCTGAAGAAAGAAATGCCCAGCGGGCAGCTGCTCATAAACAGTAATATCCTGCCCTTCATACACTACCTTCACTTCATTCATACGCGTAATTTCCAGCTTTACCCCCTGCTTGGGAGAGCAGGTCACCCAATCTATATTATCCGGCAGCGGACGGGTACCGTTTGTTTCAATGCAGACATACTTTCCCGCCTGGTGCAGACAATCCACAAATTCACGGTCAATCCAAAGGGAGGGTTCTCCACCGGTCAATATCACGGTAGCGGCAGGGTATTTACTGACTTCTGTTACGATATCTTCATCGGACATCAGTATGCCGTCCTCATGCTGCGTATCACAGAAGGGGCACTTCAGGTTGCAACCGGAAAAACGGATAAAGACAGCCGGGGTACCCGTATGGTATCCTTCTCCCTGCAAACTGTAGAATATCTCATTAATCTTCCTCATAGACGGCAATGTTTGATTCCGACTCCTGCACCTCTACCTTGAAGCAAGTGGGTATCTGGTCGCATATCCAACGGGCTATGTTCTCGGCTGTGGGATTGAAGGACAGCACTTCATTAAGATTATGATGATCCAGCTGTTCCTTTACCACCTGCTTGATGTGACTGAAGTCTACCACCATTCCGTCCGCATTCAGCTCTTTGGAACGGCAATAGACAGTGATAATCCAGTTGTGACCGTGCAGATTCTCACACTTACTGCGATAAGAAAGTTTCAGGCTATGGGCAGCCGACACTTCCATGCGTTTGATGACTGTGTACATATTGTTAATACGCTAATTAATATAATAAGTTGCCGCATCTAATGTCACCTCGATGCGACGGCAAAATTACAAAAAACTTAAGATTTATCCATTTACTTCCCTATCTTATTCGTACACACAAAGAGAATTGGCAACCTTACGCTCTGCACTGCCACTCGGGGTATTGGCTATTCCCTTATCCGGCAACGCCCCACTCCACAGCGTAGAAGAACCGCCACCGTCCAGATTCAACGCATCCTCCCCGCCCAATATACGAATCATATGGGCAAGCTCGGGTATATTGATACCTTCCGCTTTTCCCTTCCGACGTCCGTCAACAACAATAAGCAGGATTTTTCCTTCTCTTGTCAGCGCCACAGCACTGCGGGGATGCTTGGTATCTACAAAATTCCGGTTAGTCCCGGACAAGTCGCACACTTGCCCGTCCTTCAGCATCAAAGGACCGGAAGCCAGCACAGTGCCTTTTTTCAAAGTACATGCCTTTTCATCCTGCTTGCTCCAGGGAATCAGTTCCAGCCTGCCTTTCTTTATGAGTACAGCTCCATTGGACACTGTTGCCAGAACCCCGGTAGAGGTAGTATCTATCACCACCCCGTCCTTACGCAGATAGCAGACGGAATTTCCGGCTTTCATATCAAAATAGGAGCCATTGATGGCCGCCACCGCACCTGCATGCCGGGCGGCTATACTGGTCTCCTCCTTGGGATTGTGGACGAGCACATCGAAACGGTAGCGCTTCGGGGATATTTCAAAAATAGACACTTCCTGAGGAACTCCATACAAAGAACTGAATACTGCCTTTTTATAAAGCATCCCTTTCTGCAGGGGCTCAGTCTGCCAATCGGCAGAAACGATGGCAAGAGAGTCGGCAGCAGTCTGCGCCATTGCTGCAAACATGCCGCAACAGAGAAACACTGCCAAGAATATTTTCTTTTTCATAAGATGAGATTGGTTTAAATTAATTCATAGCTGCAGATTTGAATCGGCATGTCGAGATTATGCAACACCTTTTCAAGCTGTATACCTTCACGGTTGTCGTACTCGTATCCGAAAGTAGCACGGATACCTTGCAGAATGAACTGCGTGGCACGGTCCAGGGCAATGGGCAAACTGTCACCTTGCAACAGTGCCCCGGTGATGACACTGGTAAACGTATCCCCCGTTCCGGGATAATGGGCCGGCAGGTAAGGACACGTAACCTTCCAGTAGCGGTTACCGTTCCGGTTATAGGCATACACGGACGTCTTATGCTTATCATCCCGTACGGGCACACTGGTAATAATCACCACTTCGGGACCACAATCGGAAAGCTGGCGAAGGTATGACTTCAATTCCTCATCCGTATTCATCTCCTTATAAGGAATACCCAGCAGATAGAACAGCTCCGTCAGATTGGGGGTAACGACATCGGCCTTGGTGATGAGATGTTTCATTTCATCAATCATGGACTCGTGGAAGTTCGCATAAAGCCGTCCGTTATCACCCAACACCGGGTCTACCACAACCAGACCGTCCGGTCGGCGGAAGTCATCAATAAAGTCAGAAACAATATGTATCTGCCGCGGAGAACCCAGATAGCCGGTATAAAAGGCATCAAACTGTACTTCCAGCTTCTTCCACTCGGAAATAATCTTCGGCATTTCATCCGTCAAGTCCAGAAAAGAGAATTCCGGATACTGGGTATGGCTCGACAATACGGCTGTAGGCAACGGACACACCTGGAAACCCATAGACGAAAGAATGGGAATGACCACCGTCAGAGACACCCGTCCGACTCCCGACAAGTCGTGGACGGCAACAACCTTCTTTACTTTATTCGCATACATATTATCTATATTATTATTTTTCCTACATTTGCCGCATGAAAACCGTCTGCATCATTTTGGGAACAGTTTCTTTGGCACTCGGCATCATCGGCATCTTCCTGCCGTTGCTGCCCACCACGCCTTTCCTGCTGCTCACGGCAGCACTCTACTTCAGAGGCTCACCCAGACTGTACCAATGGTTGCTGAACCACAAATGCCTCGGTCCCTACATCCGCAGCTTCCGCGAGAACAAAGCCATCCCTCTACGTGCCAAAATCATCTCCCTACTGCTGATGTGGGGAACAATGGTTTACTGCATCTTCTTCTTGATTCCACTAACAGAAATAAAGATAGTATTGTTCCTTGTCGCTGTGGGGGTGACTTGGCATATACTGTCATTCAAGACGTTGAAATGATGTGCTAAACTCCTCCTAACTTCTCGAAGAATTCTCCCAACCCCTTCCGAGCATCGGCAAGCTTGTCTTCCCAATGTTTCACGGAGTTCTGCCCGATAATATCCGTCACGTACTTCACCGAAATGAAAGGAACATTCTTGGCACGGCATACCAAAGCCTGGGCATAGGCTTCCATATCCACAACATCACCGGACACATCCGAGAGTTCTGTCAAGAAAGTATCCCCCGTATTGCATACACCGCCTGCCGGCCAGTGTAAACAATATCCTTTTTGGGACAACAAATCCATTGAATCAATCTCATACTCCATACCAAGCTCCACCAGTTTCTGCATATCACGGTCCACAAAATGACGGCATACGAAAATATCTCCTACCTGGTGACGGATAGTCCCTGCCGTACCCACATTGACCACCAAGTCCGGTTGCGCATGGCTTATCGCTTCAGAAAGATAAAAAGCCGATTTCACCTTTCCCACACCGGTACGGAGATAGCCAACCTGCACCTCTTCCTCCCCTATCAGTCCGGGAAATTTCAATTCAGTAAATTCGCCTTGTACGGCATAAGTAACCAAGATTCTCATATCAATTCATTGTTTGTAGTTCCTACCTATTCAAAAAATTACTCCTTGAAGAAAAGACAAAGGTAGAAACCTTTTTTTGAAGATTCCTACCTTTGAGGCAATTAAATGCACAGTGGTTCCAGAAGAATGATAAATTATTCGTCCAGTTTCCTTTTATATTCGCCGATAAAATAACTGTCCGGATACTCCTTCTCTGCCATCAGCAAGCAATTTTTGGCCTCATCCGTCCTATCGTTCTGCATATAGTATTGAATCAAGAGAGCATAGGCGTATTCTCTTCCCCAGGTAGGCAGGCTGGAATCATCTGTATTCTTGTCAGGAGATGAAGTAGCTTTCTTCAAATAATATTCCACCTTCTTCCCGCCACCGAAACTAGCCGGAGTGTAATAATCGTTACTGCCCAATACATACCAACCTCTTACATTGGTAGAGTCCAGTTCCAAAGCCTTCCCAGCATTTTCCCGAATGCCAGCAGATATTCTTCCTGCCTCCATACCCGAAGCAAACTGAATGGAAAAACTCTGCACAAGCGCTAATAAGGCATAGGTTTCAGAAGTTTTGTTCCCTATATCATTCAAAATAGCGGAGGCTTCCTTTATCACTTTCCCACTATCTTCCTTCTTTCCAAGTTTCAAATAGAAAACACTTTTATAGTAGGTAATATAAGCCTTCCAATACGGAACCATACCATTCCCATCTTCAAGTTTGTTCAGCTTTGTAAACAGACTATCGAGCGGAGCTGCAGTATTTTGAACAAAGCAATTGTTCATAGCCAGTTCAATTTTTTTCTGAATGCCGTCCAGTACATCATCAGATTCAGTTCTTGACAATGAGGCTCCACAAGCCGCATTGACCATACATACGCCTACTACAAATGCAGACAAGAGGACAAATAAAACAATACTCCTTTTCATAATTTCTCATTGTTTTTAATCAGACACTGCCATTTTCCATCAATCCCATCAAATTCTCAGGAAAATCATAATTTTCCCACCAGATAAGATTTCAACGCCTCTATATATTCTTCAAAGGCATCCACTCCCTGCGGAGTAATCCTACAAAGTGTACAAGGCATTTTTCCTTAAAAGTTTTTGTTATCTCCACATAACCCGCCTTGCTGAGCTTATCCAACTGCACACTGAGGTTTCCTGCCGTAGCTTTCGTTTGTTGGCGGATATAGACAAAATCCGCTTCCTCAACACTGATGAGCAACGACATCACCGCAAGCCGCAGTTCACTGTGGAGCAAAGGGTTCAGTTCTTTAAACATATCAAATTTTATTCTTCCATTTATTTTTCAACAATGCATAGAGAGATATTCCCAACAAAGGAAGCCCCAATAAAAGCATGTCCCAACGTATAGAATACCATATTTCCAACAGATTCCCATTGAACTTCTTTTATTGCAACCGGAAATAAAATGAATAGCAAAACAATCATCCATACCATAAATTTCCAGGAGAGCAGAAATCTGTCCAAAACATTATTTATTGTCTTCATCTTATACCTCACTTTCTGTTGTGAACTTCTTTCCGGGCTTTATAGTTCAAAATATGCCCCGGAACAATCATGGCAAAGACCACCACACCGGCAAACCAAACCAAAGACACGTATGACGTTCCGGAATTCAGTGCATCAAAGAAACTCTTCATACCCCACATAAGCCCCATAGCCGGAAAGATAAAAAATGTAGTATAACGAATGATGCAACCCGTAATGATACTTCCCATCGACATGACAATAGCCCCCATAGGAAGAATAACCTCATACCGTTCAAGATCCGTAGCCATCAATACAAATATCATACAAATCAGTCCAAACATCCTCCAAACCTGAACTAAAATCTTGTCAATGTAAGATTTTACCATCTTCTGACGCTTACGCATCAAAAGAAATGTCAGTAAATACCCGATAACGGGAATTCCCCAAAATCCCCACATCCAGAGAGGATTCTTTGTAAAGTACACACCCGCCAACACCGTCAATGTCACCAATACACTCACATATCCCCACACTAAAAACATGTTTCCGCTACCTGTGTCCAAATTCCGACGCGTATTCTGTATCATCTGAGTGATGAGTTCCAAACTCTCTTTCTCGTTCAGTTTCTTGTCTTCCATAATCAATAAATATTTATTTATCCTGCTTTGCCATTCCGTTTAAGTAATGTCCCGGTATCACCATCATAAAAACAAAAGCCGATGCAAAAACCAGTATTTGGTCGAAACCGTGTACATAGATACACCCCACAGAGGCCAAAGCTCCCACCACTCCGCACACTGTCACCACCTTCATCTTTATAATCAGTCCCGTCAGTGCCGTCCCCATTCCCATCATCAGTAATATGACAAAAAGGACAGACATATTCCAGAAGAAGATGGAAACCCAGGAAACAAAAAAGCCCCCTAATCCGAATACCGCCCATACATATCCTACAATACGGTCAATATAAGTCTTAATCATCTTCGGTTGTTTGTGCTCAATCCATAAAGTAGAAGGCAGGGAAATAGCCGGCAACAAAAACCACAGCCATTGCCAATGATAATTTCCCGTTTACCTTCAACAGAAACCAAACCAATAACGACACTATTATGGTCGTATATCCCCATATCAGAAAAGGAGCTCCGGAATTCCGAGTCATCCGGGACTTCGTATTCTGTATCATTTGAGCAATGAGTTCCAAACTCTCCTTCTCATTCAACACTCTGTCATTCATAACCAATAGATTTATTATTCAACATCAAATACATTCAATATCAAGAAAAGCATCAGTAGCCAATTGGCCGTAAGCATATACACAAACCAGGTTTCCATATTCCCTCCTTTCAGAATTAAACAAGAGTATACTGAAGAATCCATAAACACAGTAGAATGCCCACTAAAACCAGCAGTACTCTCACCGTCACCACATAACATCTGGCCAACAAGCTTTTACGCAAAAAGAAAGCCTCACCCAAAGCCAGTATCACCAACCAGGCATAACCATAAAAAGTAGTGATATGCCATACATCCTTTGACTCCATGCATACTGCAAAAAACAGAAAATCCGAAAGTAAAGATATTCCCACAGCAACCAATGATACAAACAACGCCTTCTTCATCAGATTCCCGGCATTACTCCCACAAGACAAGCAAGCATAAATGCCTATCCCCCAGAAAAGAGGGTTTACAGTAAGCATCAGCAACATACCCAACCGGGGGCTATGACTCCAGGGAACCCACAACACGATATTGGAAAGCCAATACAAACACATCACCGTTAGTACAGTAAATATCCACCAAAGCTGATGCTGCCAACTATCCCGTACCACTCCGGCAACCGGCTTCTGCTTCCCCATATCAAATATCTTATCTTCCATAATCTTTAATCAGTTAAATTCTTATTCATTTCAGCACATATTCCCCGATTGACAATCTAAGATGTTGCAAATATAATTAGTTTATTTTATAAACCAAACTATTATATAAATTATTTTATTTATTTCTTTGCATCCTCCTTTACTATAGATTATTCCAATCATTCCCAAGCAGTAGTTCCGGAAACAGCAAAAAGTAATTCCTGCCTTACTAACTATTAATCGTCCGATAACCGTTTTATTATCGTCCGACATATGTCTAATTATCATCCGACAGTTGTTGGACGATAATTCAACAACTGTCGGACGATTAATAGTTAGCAACAGAAATACTAAGCGTTTGAAAAGAAAGGAAGAGAATCCTTGCAGAAAACCAATAGTCCCACACCTATCCACATATCCTATCTTTTGATAAACAGTCCGCCCCTTTTCAATCCCCCGAAACCAAGCTTTCATAGGCCATTTCGGTTATTTCGGCACTTCTACAACACATTTTCTCCGAAAAGTTTTTGTAATCTCCAAGTAAATCGTATTTTTGTGTACAATTTTGGTGTAGTGATGACAGACGAAGAAAAGAAGCTATTAAGTACTTTTGAAGCCAGACTGCGGCATTTAATCTATCTGCATGATGAATTAAAACGCGAAAATGCTGAGCTAAAGCAACTTCTTGAAGCCAAAGAGGAGGAATACGGGAAGGTACAAGCTGAATACCGGGAACTGGAACTTAACTACACGAACCTAAAAACAGCTACGACAATCAGCCTTAACGGCAGTGACGTGAAAGAGACGAAACTGCGATTGTCCAAATTAGTGCGTGAAGTCGATAAATGCATCGCTTTGTTGAATGAATAAAGAGAAGAGGATGTATGAACGATAAGATAAAGATAAACCTGCAGATGGCAGGAGCCTCCTACCCTCTCACAATCAACCGTGAGGACGAGGAAATGGTAAGAGAAGCCGCCAAGCAGGTAGATATCAGGCTCAATGCGTATCGGGAGCATTATCAGAATGTGTCTCTAGAGAGAATTATAGCCATGGTGGCCTATCAGTTCGCTTTAGAAAACCTTCAGTTGAAGGACCGTAATGATACTGAACCCTATACCGCTAAAATAAAGGAACTGACAGAGGTATTGGAGACCTATTTCAAGGAACAATAAGCTGCAATCCCTCCGTCGGGTCGGTAAAAGAGAGAAATTCGCGCACTGTACAAAAGTTTGCCCTTCATCAAAGCAAGCTTTTATGCAGTGCTTTTTTATTTATATACTAAAAACAAATTAATAAAATGACAGTAGTTACAATAGTATTATCCATTGCCTGCTTCATTGTCGGAGGGTTTGCCTCGTACTTGTTCTTCAAGCACGGGCTGAAAAACAAATACGACGGTATCCTGAGAGATGCGGAAGCGGAAGCGGAAGTGATTAAGAAAAATAAGTTGCTGGAAGTAAAGGAAAAATTCCTGAACAAGAAGGCAGACTTGGAAAAAGAAGTGGCCCAACGTAACCAAAAGATACAGCAGGCAGAAAACAAGCTGAAACAACGTGAATTGGTACTGAACCAACGCCAGGAAGAAATCCAGCGCAAGAAAATGGAAGCAGAAGCCGTGAAAGAAAATCTGGAAGCCCAACTGTCCATCGTAGACAAGAAGAAAGAAGAACTGGAGCACATGCAGCGCCAGGAAATAGAAAAGCTGGAAAGCCATTTCCGGACTTTCTGCCGAAGAAGCCAAAGAGCGCATGATAGAATCCCTAAAGGAAGAAGCCAAAACGCAGGCCCAGTCCTACATTAACGACATCATGGACGACGCCAAGCTGACGGCAAGCAAAGAGGCCAAGCGCATCGTGATACAGAGCATCCAGCGCGTGGCTACGGAAACAGCCATTGAAAACTCGGTAACTGTATTCCACATCGAATCAGATGAAATCAAGGGACGTATCATCGGTCGCGAAGGCCGCAACATCCGCGCCCTGGAAGCTGCCACCGGTGTGGAAATTGTGGTAGACGATACTCCGGAAGCTATCGTATTGTCAGCTTTCGACCCGGTTCGCCGTGAGATTGCACGCCTGGCATTGCACCAGTTGGTAACAGACGGACGTATCCACCCGGCACGTATCGAAGAGGTAGTTGCCAAAGTACGCAAGCAGGTAGAAGAGGAAATCATCGAAACCGGTAAACGCACTACTATCGACCTGGGCATCCACGGTCTGCATCCGGAACTTATCCGCATTATCGGTAAGATGAAATACCGTTCTTCATACGGCCAGAACCTTTTGCAGCATGCACGCGAGACAGCCAATCTTTGCGCTGTGATGGCATCAGAGCTGGGACTCAACCCGAAGAAAGCAAAACGTGCCGGACTGCTGCATGATATAGGCAAGGTACCCGATGAGGAACCGGAATTGCCGCATGCACTCTATGGTATGAAGCTGGCGGAAAAGTTCAAGGAAAAGCCGGACATCTGCAACGCCATCGGTGCCCACCACGACGAAGTGGAAATGACCAGCCTGCTGGCCCCCATCGTACAAGTATGCGATGCCATTTCAGGAGCACGCCCGGGAGCACGCCGCGAAATCGTAGAGGCTTACATCAAACGCTTGAACGACCTCGAACAACTGGCTATGTCCTATCCGGGCGTAACGAAGACATATGCTATCCAGGCAGGACGCGAGTTGCGCGTAATCGTCGGTGCAGACAAGATTGACGATAAGGCAACGGAAAACCTTTCCGGCGAAATAGCCAAGAAGATACAGGATGAAATGACCTATCCCGGACAGGTAAAGATTACTGTTATCCGCGAAACGCGTGCAGTAAGCTACGCTAAGTAAATAAGAGAATCAAAACCATAAGAGGAGCGTTGGTATCGGACCTTCGCTCCTTTTTTTATTTTATATTGTTCCGGAGTTTGCGGAGTTTTCTTATTTTTGCCGGTATAACGCAAAAACCAAAGCCATGAAGGAGTATTTATTTGAAGTCTGCGCAAACTCCGTAGAGAGTTGCATCGCCGCCCAAGCCGGCGGAGCCAATCGGGTAGAATTGTGCGCCGGAATACCCGAAGGGGGAACAACCCCTTCCTACGGTGATATTGTCATAGCGAGAGAAGTCTTGCAAAACACCAGGTTGCACGTCATTATCCGCCCCCGCAGCGGTGATTTCCTGTATTCCCCTATCGAGCAACGTATCATGCTAAAGGACATAGACAATGCCCGCCGTTTAGGGGCAGACGGTATGTTTTAGGCTGTCTGACGGCAGATGGAGAAGTGGATATTCCTCTAATGAAGCAGTTTATGGAAGCTGCCCAAGACATATCGGTAACTTTCCACCGGGCTTTCGATGTTTGCCGCAATCCGCAAAAGGCATTGGAAGATATTATCAGTCTCGGATGTGACCGTATCCTGACTTCCGGTCAGCAACCCACCGCCGAAGCGGGCATTCCTCTATTGAAAGAACTCCAGTTGCAAGCAGCAGGACGCATTACCTTACTCGCCGGTTGCGGAGTAAATGAGAGCAACATCGCACGCATTGCCCGTGAAACGGGTATCCACGAATTTCATTTCTCTGCAAGGGAAACCGTAGCAAGCCGTATGCAATACCGCAAAGAACGGGTACCGATGGGGGCAACCGTACAAATCAATGAATTTGAACGGAATGTGACAACTCAAGAAAGAGTAAAAGCCACAATCGCCCAAATAACCGAATGAGATAGTACCAGAATCCGGATAGAATATAACCCACGTTACAGTCCTTCTACCGTTTTCATCAACTGTTCTCCCAAGCCTATCGTATAGCCTTGCGAAACAAACACCACCCGGTTGAATGTATCAGCAATGATAAATACCGGCAGTATTTCCTTATGTCTCAATTTCATGGCTTCTGCAATCTGCGCTGCAATACCGTTCGTATCTATACCGTAGATAATGGTAGACGGCAAGCCCGGAAATTCATCCGGACGGAATTTCTTATATTGAGCCTCATTCGGGAAAAGCAGTACCATCTTGCGTCCCCACTTCTCCAAACCGGCCTTGAAAGCAGCAATGTCACGCAGCGCATGATTGGTAGGTTCCTGATTGACTCCCAAGATTCCAACGACAAAATATCCCCGACCGCAGGCCTCCAACAGGCTTTGCTCAGAATTCTCCGCCTGAAGCGGGGTAAAGAGAGATTCCGAATTGAAGCTGCCTATCACCTGCACCTCATCCTTACTCTCGCGCATCACCAACTCAAGCCGGGTGGTCTGTCCGGGATTGATACTGAATTCCGTGAGGCGGGAAAGTACACCTCCGCTTGCCAGGCGGGTTCCGGTTACCAGGAGGTAATCGCCGGCATCCAGCACCGTACCTTTCTTCAACAGGCTGCTCCAGGTAGTGCCGCTGCCCATATCGAGATCACCCTCATCGTAAGACAGCAGTTGCAACCTGCCTTGCGGAGTCACTTTCGAAAGGGTGAAATGAGAGTAATATTTAGGATCGTCCAAAGACTTGACAGGCGAATATTCAGCAACCAGCCGGCCTTTCTGCGGAACAAGTTCCTCCATAAATACAGTATCCTTACAGTCCAAATCCACATCCAGCGCACCCTCTTCTTTCATCAGTTGCACCTTGCCCGTCACCTCGTCTATACGTGCAGGTATGCCCATGCTGCGCGCCATGGATACAAAGAAAATATCGCGGCTGTGTGCATCTGCCAACCGTGTCCTCCACACACCTTCGGGAGATATGGGGTCACCTCCCAAATTGCAATGCTTATCCACGCGGATGTTCCCTGCTACCCACTCCACCAGCTTCATCGGTTGCGCTACATAAGCCTCCGCATCTTCCTTTGAAACCACCTTCCTGAAGAAAGCCTTGTACGGAGTCAGCATTTCATTACTTACGCGCGGATTGCGTACATACTTGCGGAAATACTCCGCACTGGTGCGCACATTGGACAACATATGGTCTATCAGTACTTCCAGCCTGACATCCCGAAGGTCTTTTGCCGAAATCCGTTGCAACAGGTCGATACCGCCCTTCTTCGACTTTTCGGAACGAAGGCGGGTCATGAAATCGCAGATAACCTTGTGGTTGCCGCGGGAAGCTACCAATATTCCGGCAACCGCATCCTCATCCAACTTGTACCGGCGGGCAAAAGCACGCGCCGCATCCTCCGTCATAAACGTTGCCGTATAGGCATTGCGGATAGAATCTTCCTGCGCCAGCCTTCTGTCGTTCTCCGCACGCTGTTCCAGGGTTACCTCAGACAGATTAGCTGTTTCCGACGGCGGTACGATATCCATATCTATGGCAAATGCGTCACCTTCCTTTTTATCAAGTTTCACCGTCAGTTCCGACTGTTTGCCGAAAGAAAGTCTGGCAAAACCGAAATGTCCGTCTTTCGATGCCCACACCAACATATCCCCTTTACCGGCCGTCAGCTCGCAAATGCCGCTGGCAGAGGTGTATTTGGTAGCTACCGTATAAAATTCCGCATAATTGTATAGCTTGAATTCCACACAAGCACTATCCACAGGAACACCGCCGGCATCCACTACGGTTACGGAAGCCTTTGCAGCAGGCGCGTAGTTGCCAATCACATTGATTTCAGTATAGGTAGGGGTAACGGACATTACCTCTTCCGCTCCCTCATAGCGTCCGAATACTTTTGTATGCATCAGCATTCCCCGGCTTGCGGGCGCGTTGAACCAACCGAGATTAAGTACCGGTTCGGGTTCGCAGGCTCCAAGAAAATACCATTTCCCGTCTGCCCATGCTTCTACCCACGCATGGTTGTCATCGGTATGCGCCCAACGGGGAGTATATACCTGTCGCGCCGGAATGCCCACCGAACGGAGAGCGGCAACCAGAAACTGTGGATTCCTCGCCACAACGGCCGTAAGCGGTACGCACCGTTGCCAGCGGTGAACTTGTACGGGCATCGGAAGGTGTATAAATAGCTTTTTCATGACACCAGTGGTTCACCTCCAGAATGGCATCCTGCAGGGAAAGCGTTTTTACCCGGTCCTTCAACTCCTTGTAGAATACGACACGCGCGCTGTCCAAATGCTCATTGTTCACCCGCACCGGAAGAACAAAATGCCGGAATATATCTTCGGGAATACGCTTTCCCCACGGCATTTCATCGGCAGCCTGCCGGGAAGCGCGCACATTCATCAGATGAAACTCCCCTGAATAATCCGCAATATCCGCCAAAGGCATATAGGCATAAAGAAATTCCAGCGCCTCACGCTCATAATCACTGAGAGAGGTATCGAATATGGCAAACAAGTCTCCTTGCGGCATCAAAGCTTTTTTCTGTTGGAAGTCTCGCTCCACACGCGAACGGTAAGAAGCATCCGTCATGAAATGAGAGTCACCGCAAGCAGCCAGCAGACATAACATACAGATTATTCCGGAAAGTAAAGTAGAGTGTCTCATGATATACGTAGTTATTAAGGTTGTATGACACAAAGATATGCAATATATTTGTAATACGCAGATGGCAAAACAAGGTATTTTTCAAGAAAATGAAGAAAAAAACGCAGATTTCTATGTTATAAAACATATTTCTCATAAACATTTTGTATCTTTGCAGCGTTAATAAGAGAGAAAACAATAAAAGATGTTCAACCGCTTTCCGAAACGCGGAAAGCAAAAAAGAAGACGATTATGAAAAAGAATGCAAATGAAATTTTTATGTTACAGTACCGTATCAAACGCTATCAGGCAATGGGTAACGGAACTATGTGCCAAACTTTAAACGGCAAACTGCAAAAACTGCTTGCAAAGCAAGCTGCCATGACCATGTAAATTACACCTTTAAATAAAATGAACGGGGGCGGGAAATTTTCATTTCCTGCCCTCTTCTTTTACAAGCCTCCTGCCTATACAGGATAATAGGATGTTATGATTCTACAATATCTTTTCCGAAAGGTGCCAACGCCAAAGCGGCAAGTTTGAAATGCTGCATCCCGAAAGGAATACCGATGACGGTGATACACAGCAATACGCCGAAGCCCAAATGCGAAAGGCAAATCCATATTCCTCCCAGAAAAATCCACAACACATTCATCAGTATGTACAGACAGCCTCCCGAACGCTCTCCGCTGCGTACCTCTTTGCCGAAAGGCCACAGGGCAAGCCCCGCCATCTTCATTGTTTGCATACCGAAAGGAATGCCGACGATTGTAATCATCATCAGCAAACTGGCAATCATATACTCCACGGCAGTTAGTATGCCGCCAAACACCAGCCATAAAACATTCATCAGACAACCCATTGCATTACATTTTTACGTTCTACATTGCAAAGATACCATTCTTTTGGTCTTAAGCGGATAATAAGAATTTATTTATATCAGGAACGTGCCTTCTATTCATCAAATTCCCAGTCACTAAATTCAAAACTCAGCTGCTCCCAAACACCTTTTTCATCACTTTCTTCACGAGGGTTGGATACGGAAAGGCCTATCAGACGGATAGGATGGTGTTCGTAATCAACCTCCCTCAACAGTTGTTTCGCCAACGGCAGGATCACATCAAGTGCCGTCAATTCCTTGGACTGCGTAATGCTGCGGGTTATCTGGCTGAAATCGTGGAACTTGATTTTCAGCGTCAGCGTATTCCCCCGGAAGTTCTTATGCTCCAGACGGGTTACCAGTTCCACCGCAGTATGATACAACTCGATAATGACCGACGACCGCCGGTTAATATCCTTCTCCAAAGTATGTTCACACCCCACAGACTTACGAATGCGCACCGCTTCTACAGGACGAAGATCTATCCCGCGCGCAAAATCATAATAGATGTTTCCCACCTTACCAAACTCGCGCAACAGCATCGCTTGCGAACAGGCACGCAGTTGCTCTCCGGTATGTATCCCCAAAACATGCATCTTCCTTGCCGTCACCGGACCCACTCCCCAGAAACTCTCTATCGGCAGATGTGCTATAAATTCCAAAGCCTGGTCGGGATGAATGGTACACAAACCGTCGGGTTTACGGTAATCGGATGCTATCTTGGCAAGAAACTTATTGTAGGAAACTCCGGCAGAGGCCACCAGACTCAGCCGCTCGCGCACTTTCCGTTTGATTTCTCTGGCTATATCCACAGCCAGAAGAATACCCGGCTTATTTTCCGTCACATCCAGAAACGCCTCATCCAAAGAGATAGGTTCTATGACATCCGTATATTCATGGAATATCTCATGAATTTGACGGGACACCGATTTATAGACGTCCATACGCCCCGGAATAAAAATAAGCTGCGGACACAGCCGTTTTGCCTTCTGTGACGACATTGCCGACCGCACCCCGAACCGACGGGCTTCATAGCTGGCGGCAGCTACCACACCACGCTCTTCCGCATGCCCCACCGCTACGGGTTTGCCACGCAGTTCCGGATTGTCACGCTGTTCTACGGAAGCATAGAAAGCGTCCATATCAATATGTATAATCTTACGTTCGGTCATTACCTTGCCAACTACCGATACAAAGATACACTAATTTTTGTTCATTCGCAGTATGCGCCGGTAGACATAAGCAAAAGCGGGAATGAGGAATAAATCTGCAAAAATCCAGGCAGTCGGGTCACCGAAGCAAACAGCGATATAGCCGAACGCCGGAACTGCCAGCAAACTGATCAGAATACGGGCTATCATTTCGGAAACACCCGAAAGCATAGCCAGATTGGTATAACCTACTCCCTGAATTGTATAACGCAAAATACAAAGCAAACCAAGTATCGGGAAGAAAGAGACAGATATATGCAAGAAAAGCTCCGCATCTTTCAGAATTTCCACTTCCGAAGCCTCTACAAACAATAGAGTAAACGTTTTGGCTCCAACCATCAGCACTGCAAAAGTGAACGCCCAGTAGACTATCATCATCAGCGCGCTTGCCTTGACACCCTGCCATATACGTCCGGGCTTGCCTGCACCGTAGTTTTGTCCGCTATAAGTGGCCATCGCCATACCCAAGCTCTCGAAGGGACACATAAAGAACATCTTGATACGCATGGCAGCCGTAAAAGCCGCTACACATGCCGTACCCAACGCATTGTTGGCACTCTGCAGCATAATACTGCCGATAGCGGTAATGGAAAACTGCAATCCCATAGGCACTCCGATATACATCAGCGTCCGTGCCAACGCACTGTCGAATTTACGTTCGGCAGGAGTAGTTCTCAGAATTTCAAAACGTTTCATCATATAGATGTAGCAAAGCACTGCCGATACTCCTTGAGAAAAGACAGTAGCGATTGCCGCTCCCGCCACACCCCAGTCCAAAACAAGGATGCAAAACAAGTCAAGCAGAATATTCAGGACAGTGGAAAAGAGCAGAAACCAGAACGGCGTCTTGCTATCACCCAAAGCACGTATAATGCTGGACAACAAATTATAGAAGAAGGTACAGGGGACACCTATAAAAGTTACAAGCAAATAATAATAAGCTCCGGTGAAGATATTGTCCGGCGTACGCATCATGCGCAAAATATCTGCACAACAGATGCTTGTTACCACGGCAAGCACCACCGACATCACCGCAGCCAGTTGCAAGCTGACCGCCACATAACGGCGCATTGTAATATAATCCCTCGCTCCGAACTTCTGTGCCACCGGAATGCCGAATCCTCCGCAACATCCGTTGCAGAAACCGAGTATCAGGAATATGACCGATGTACTCGCGCCGACAGAAGCCAGTGCATTTATCCCCAAAAATTTACCGACAATTGCAGCATCCACCAACGAATAGGTCTGTTGCAGCAAATTACCCAACAATAAAGGCAAAGTGAAATTAAATATGAGCGGAAGAGCCCGTCCTTCCGTCATTTCTCTTGATGTTGCCATACAATCTAATCCCCGAAACTCGACGCAAAATTAGTAAAAGAAATGCTGAGGGAAATTGATACATATCAAAAGATACGAAAAATACGGAACGTGAATAAAGAGTCGCTTACAACCCGGTCGTTTTCTTCAGTACGGAGCTGTGAGCCAGATAGTCGGGAGCCTCGGCATAGATATACATCACACTTCCCCCTTTAATGGCGTCGATAATAGGGCGGCTGAGTTTTTGCGGAACAGCCGGACAGCCGAAACTCCGTCCCAAACGCCCTCCCCTGCTTGCAACCGAAGGATCGGCATAAGCAGCTCCATGTACCACAATGGCACGCTCGCGGGCACGGTCGTTAATACCTTTTTCCAATCCGTTCAGGATGAGGGAATATCCGTTCCTGCCTTGATAGGTTGTTTCTGTCAGATAGAATCCCAGGGAACTTTTATAAGATCCGTATTCATTGGAAAATGAAGTGGCATACTTGTCGCCGCTGTTTTTTCCGTGCGAGACGACCGATGAGAAAAGCAGCCTGCGCTGCTTCATATCGAACACGAAAAGACGCTTCTCGGTAGAAGGACGTGAAAAATCAATCAGAGTCAGTACATCCCGTTTACGGCCTGCTATTTTATGATAGCCCGTTACTGCCTGGCGGAAAGCTTTCCAACTCACTACCCCTTCCAATTGCATGGAACGATACAAATCGGCACATGCTGCCGATTCTTCCGCCAACGAAACATCCGGCTTATCCGTCATGCAGGTAGCAGGTCTGTTTCCCAAAAAACAGGAAAACAGGGAAAAAAACATAAATAAAAAGGAGAGGCAAAATCTCAACATAACTATCCGACCTGAAAAATACCGGCGGCAAAGTTAGCACTTTCCACCCATACGACTATCATACAGATAGTTAAAAAGAAAGTAATCATTCGATAACAACTACTAAAGAACGCTCCGTCGGCGCCCAGTCAAATACAAACTTAGCATGTGAAGTAGCATTTCGCACACACATGTGCGAACGCGGCGTAGTACCCAGCGACCAGCTATACTCAATCATGGCTGTGCGCGGAACATTCACCGGTACTCCATGAATATAGGCTCCGTTGGTAAAACGGCTGGCATAAGGCGCATATCCGCCCGTTGCCGCAGAGCCGTCTTTCAGAAAGACCATGCGCGATTTCTTCTGTTGCAGTAAATACATGCCCAGCGGCGTTTCCTGTGCATAAGGCGGTGCATGCCGTCCTGTCGTTGCGGGATTCATGCTGCGGATTTTCCATTCACCTTTATCCATGCGCTCCAACGTAGCGATATTCTGGTCAAGACGGTCTACGAAAATAACATGATTAAAGACAGTGCTGTCCGCCAGCAGCTTCAAATAACGGCGGGGAACCAGCCACTCATCCTCCAGTGTAATAGGAAGAATACGACTGAAACCGCCTTCCTCACCCAGCAGGTAAGCCAACGTCCCATCCCTGCCATAACGTTCGGGCACCAACGTATCTCCCGGCAAATACAAGGGAACGGACTGATAACGCTCCACCCCAAGCGTATCCGCCACACGGCGATAGGCATTACGCACGAACTTACGCACCAAAGGGGCTTCCCGATTCAGATTCTTATAATTCTGCAATACCACCCACTTCACACTGTCCCGCTGCATATTCTCTATATAAGCCAGACAATTGCGGATTACATCCCATTTGAAAGAACGCACGGTATCCTTGTACGGATAGGTATCTTCCAGCGTATATGTATCGTAAAGCAAATCTTTGGTAAGCGTCACATCGGCTGCCATCAGCAATTTCTCTCTGAAAGGCACTTCCACTACAGGCACAACAGTATCGACAGGTTCCGATACCTGCGCAACAGAAGACGGGGTATGACCTTGCTGCCCGTTACATCCCGCAAGCACCATGCACACAGCCGCGGCAGCAAAAAGGAAGAATCGTTTCATAAAGATACATTTAAGTTCGTAATCGGGTTCAACATCTTCATGAATACCTGACACCACGAACAAAGATATAATTTTTTCTTACGTCTACAACGATTCTCTCCCGATAATTGTTGTACCCCACAACGTTTTCCGGGCAGGGGAATGCCTAAGTGCACGGCTGAAGTACCTTGAAGGTACAATCGGGATACCTTGAGGATACAACTGAGGTACTCTGAGAATATGACTTAGAGTACCTCAATATATGCCCGAGAAACCATAGTTTTCCCGAAGCGTTCATCAATACTTACATTCTTTGATTACTTCTATCAACTTGCTGAAATCCTTCGGATACACATCTCCGATATTGCCAATACGGAATGTGTCCGCCTGCGAAATCTTGCCGGGATAAATCACGAATCCCCTTTCCTTGAGCTGTGCATAGAACGATTTAAAATCAAAATCCGCATTCGGATAAGGAAAGAAGTTATGACGGGAGACTGTATAGCGTCAGGCAACAGAGTCTTGAAGCCGAGTGAGCGCATACCTTCTACCAATACCTCATGATTTTTACAGTATCTTTGATGACGTGCCTCTACCCCTCCTTCTTCAGCCAATTCATCCATAGCCTGTTTAAAGGCTCTCACCACATGGGTAGGCGATGTGAAACGCCACTTTCCATGTCCTTTTTCCATCGTTTCCCACTGATCGTAAATATCGAGCGAAAGGGATTTGGAAACACCCTTGCAGCGCATCAGTTCCGACTTGCGGGCGATGATAAAACCGAATCCCGGTACACCCTGAATACATTTATTGGCGCTACTGATAAGAAAGTCAATACCCAGTTCCTCTACATCCAAAGGCACTCCGCCAAAGCTGCTCATAGCATCTACAATCAGCTTCTTTCCGTGCATCTTTACGATGTGGGCTATCTCCTTCAACGGGTTCAGCACGCCGGTAGTGGTTTCGCAATGTACCACCGATACATGCGTAATCTCCGCATTATGTGCCAGATAATCGTCTACATAGCTGACGGACACCTGCTCCGTTTCGTCAAAGGCCAGCATATCATAGTTGATACCGTGATACTCAGCGATATTTCCCATACGGTCACCATAAGCTCCATTGCTCAAAATCAGCAGTTTGTCACCCGGCTTAACGGTACTTCCTATAACGGCTTCCACACAATAGGTTCCACTGCCTTGCAGAAGAACGGAAGTATATTCATCGGTTTGCTTTGTAGCGAGTGCAACGAGGGATTTGCGTATTTCCTCTACGATATGCACATTATAATCCGCATCCCATGTACACCAATCGGTGAGCATGGCTTCTTTTACGGTTTCGGAAGTAGTAAGAGGTCCGGGAGTCAATAAAATGTAAGGTTTCATATTCTTGATAGTTTAAAGTTATTAATATTATCTATTACGGCAGGAAGTTCTTCAATGGAGTCTACTGTGTAATGGGCTCCGGCAGCCAGCATACGGTTGCGGACATCCTGTTTGCGGAGTTCCAGTTCGGTAGCAGGCAAAGCATTCACTTCATCCAGGGTAAGACCCAGTTCGTTACTGCCAAGCACTACGCCCACCGTCCACACTTTGGCATTCACTCCTTCTTTGATGTCGGCAATCGTGTCGCCTACCTTCACAACACAGTCCACCGAGGGAACGGCAAGTTCCGTCATATTCTTATAAATCATATAAGGAGCAGGCCGTCCTGCGGGAAGTCCGTCGGGCGTGACACAATTATCAACCACATATCCGCGGGCTGCGGCAGCCGGCAACACTACATCCATCATCGCACGGGTATAGCCGGTAGTGGAGCCTATCTTAATTCCTTGCGCACGCAATCCCGATATCGTTTCAACCACACCGGGAATAGGTGTTGCATAATCTTCCAGAGAGGCAAACAACACACGCTGAAAGTCTGCATAGCGCGCCAATATATCTTCCTCGGCATACGGGCGTCCGTATTTCTCCTGAAACTCGTTTCTTACGCGGTCTATATTGAACAAGGCGCGTATTTCCTCTACTTTGGTCAGTCCCATGTGAGCACGCGTTTCAGCAGCCGTTACCGGAGTGCCTATCGCATTAAAACTCTCAATGAAAGCGGCAACCGGAGCGAAACAGCCGTAATCGACTGCCGTACCTGCCCAATCCATAATAATACATTCAATTTTCTTCATAATTTATATCTTTGAGTTATTTCCCTATCCGTTTATTTTGCCATATCCGGAAGAAGTTCCAATGCAACACGCTTACCGGATAAACCACCCGCCGGGTGGGGAGTATCGAGTTCTTCACCGGAAACTTCCGCATATTTCTCACGACGATAACGCTGTATCAGATAAACTGCCGAACCTATAAAAGCTACACTGCATGCTATACCCACATAACCGGACATCAGATTGTAAAAGTCCAGCCAGTTGACAGCAGGATTAAAGAACTCCTTGAATATCAGCACCACCACTGTACCCGTATAACCGATGAAATCCAGTGTAATAATGAAAAAGCCCACATTCCCTTTTATCTTGAAACAAGCGATGAAACGCTCGAAAAAGAGTGTCTGGAAACTAAGGTAGACCGTGTAGAGCGACAAGCTTTGAAGGAACAGCCATGTCATGGGCTGCAATTGCAAGGCAGAATAATTGAAAGCCAGAAAACTCAACGTAGCCGTACCGCAAGTGACCAGCCCCAACAGCATACACAACACCTTTATGTTGCTCCGTACTGCGGACATCAGCCCGAACATACACAGAATTATCAATGTAACCGTTGCATCCACCTTGGCAAACGCCCATGACGAGAGTCCCGCCGCATCGACATCGAGTATCTTCACCAGAAAATCTTCCTTGATATCCTGCAATACCGTAACAAACAGATTGGCAAAGAACAACATTACCAGCACAGGCATAAAGTTCTTGAACAGGCTTAAACGTGCCTTACTGTCCAGGGCAACCCTTTCCGTGCGCAGTTCTTTATCTGCTTGCGTGGGTTGCGGCATCCGTGTCATCAGCCATCCCAGAAACGACAACAGCGGAAAAGCAAACGCACCGATGAAAGCGGGCATCCAGAATTCACTGATATGCAAATTATCCATCACAAAAAGTCCAATCGACTTTGCGGTCCCCGAACTGATAGCGATGCTCAACCCCATAAGACTTGCCAGTAAATCCGTAACACGACGCCCTTCCAGAAAACTGAAAATCACTCCCCACATACACCCTAAGGAAAGCCCGTTGAAAAACAGGGCAAATACATTGAACGGTTGCGGAAGCGCTCCGAAAAGTACAAGGGAAAGTTCGGCAACCGCCACTGACAGGATAATGAACTTCAAGCGGTTTTCCTTCTTCAACTCGGAAATGACCTTGATACCTATCAGCTTGGAAATAAAATAGCCGGATATCTGTACAATGCTGGTTGCAGTCTTATAGTCCATACCGAAAAAATCGAGTCCGTCAAACGTAGCCGCTGTAAATGGTTTACGCAATGCATATACCAAAGAATAAGAGAGCAAAGCAGCTCCACCCGCCCAAAGAATGAATAAGGCATCAGATAAATTCTTATTGGAAACTGTGAGTTCTTTTTTACCGATTATCGCATTCATGACATCTATCTTGTTTTTGATTCCGGCAGCAAAAGTAAGGCGGTATTTTAACAGCAAAAATGAATTCCCATTATTAATAATATTCATGAAATCAACATTTTATAATGTAACATTAATGCAATATTAATGTAATGAAAGCATAACATCCCACGGCTTTCTTTGCAGACATTTTGAATAAAGAGCCATTATATCACAACGACATGAACGAACTGCCTGAAATATACAGACGCATTGAATACCTGCGCAACAAAGGTGTAAAAATGAAAGAGATAGCCGACCATACCAATATGGCGGCAAGTGTACTGTCCTCGCTCTACTCAAGCGTATTGCCTACCTATATCGGGTGCATTAAAAAAGGGAATAATGAAGAAGAAGCATTGGACTACGCCCTGTCGCAAGTGAACAATGTATCGAAAAAACGCCTTCTCGGCAATCTGAAAGAGTTAAAAGAACAGTTGTATGCACTGGAGCCTGCGGTTGCCACCGGACAGAAAGAGAATCCGTTTCTGGACATGCTGTCGGAAGAGATGCTCCGTTCCGTACAAGACGCATATAACTACAGCGGCATATACATCAGTTACAGCCTTTCCTCTTCGACCAATGCCCTGAAAGTAGAGCCTTATCTTATCACAACATCCGAAAACAACGGCTATGTGAAAGTCGTACACATGAGCGCCTACAATACCACCCATTTCGGAACAGGTATTTTCAGCAACCACCAGAACTCCTACATCATATTCAATGAACGGGAGTCACCGCAAATGGCACTGTTCACAATCTACCTGCAACTGCCTATGTACGATTTTCCGCATATGCTCAAAGGGCTTTACCTCTGCCTCGACTACAACCGCAACCCGATAGCCCGAAGAATACTGTTCATCAAACACTCGGACAGCACCGGCATGGACGACTTCCTGGAACTGAAAGGCACTATCATCCCCAAAGAAGAGCTGACGGAAGAACAGATACCTTATTATAACTATACCTGCCAGCCGGGCGATTATATCAAAACCTGCTCCGTTCCTTCTCCTTTGTTCAACGAAAAAGATTTGGAAAGAGAAAAAAAGATGCTGGAAATCTGAGCATTGCCCGCAACAGAGCGACTTTGCAACCTGGTTGCATTCCCTATTATCTACCTTTGTATCAAAAACAAGAGATAATATGGGAAATAATAATTGTACATGTTGTTGTGCACACGGTAACGCACAGCCAGACAAGCAACCGGAACACACCGGTTTCTTAAAGGAATACGGAAGAATCCTGCTTTCGGCCGCCCTGCTTTTCAGCGGAATCATCCTGAAAGCTACAGGTATGGGATTCTTCGCAGATGACACTGTTATGTTTGCCTGGTACCTGGCGGCATACCTGCCTGTAGGTCTGCCCGTACTGAAAGAGGCATGGGAAAGCATCCTGCAAAAGGACATTTTCAGTGAATTCACACTGATGTCCATCGCTACATTAGGAGCTTTCTATATCAAGGAGTATCCGGAAGGCGTAGCCGTAATGCTGTTCTACTCACTGGGAGAGCTATTTCAGGAAAGGGCGGTGAGCAAGGCAAAGCGAAATATCAGCGCACTGATTGACGTACGTCCGGAAACGGCAACGGTCATCAAAGGCAATGAGACCGTTGTCACATCTCCCCGCCACGTACAGATAGGCGACATCATCGAAGTAAAAACCGGAGAACGTGTTCCGTTGGATGGAAAAATGCTGGATGAAGCTGCCGCCTTCAACACTTCCGCACTCACAGGCGAAAGCATACCGCGCACCATCCGTAAAGGCGGGGAAGTCCTTGCCGGAATGATTTCCACGGATAAGGTTATCAGGGTGGAAGTAACACGGCCTTTTGAGAAGAGCGCGCTCTCACGTATACTGGAACTGGTACAGAATGCGTCCGAACGTAAAGCGCCGGCCGAACTGTTCATACGCAAGTTCGCCCGCGTCTATACGCCGATTGTAACCGGACTGGCGGCATTGATCGTGCTGCTCCCTTTCCTCTATTCATTGGCAAACGCGCAGTTTTCGTTTATCTTTAACGACTGGATGTATCGGGCACTTGTATTTCTGGTTATCTCATGCCCCTGCGCCCTGGTAGTAAGCATTCCCTTGGGATATTTCGGCGGCATCGGTGCCGCATCCCGTCTGGGAATACTGTTTAAAGGCGGCAATTACTTAGATGCCATTGCCAGAATCAATACGGTGGTCTTCGACAAGACGGGCACGCTGACCAAAGGAACGTTTGAAGTACAGTCTTGTCATACCCCGCAAGGCATATCCGAAGAGAAGCTGCTTCAAGTCATAGCTTCTGCGGAACAAAACAGTACACACCCCATAGCCAAAGCTATCACCGGGTATGCAAAGCAAAGGAATATACTCTTGTCTCCGGCAACAGAAGTTACAGAAATTGCAGGCCGCGGACTCGAAGCAAGGATAGACGGACAGCGTGTCTTGGCAGGAAACACCCGCTTATTGTCCGAATATAAGGTGGAATACCCGCAGGAATTATCCGAAACCGCCGATACGGTGGTAGTCTGCGCCATAGGTTCAGCCTACGCAGGTTATCTGCTGCTATCCGATACACTGAAAGACGATGCCTGTACAGCCATAGAAGAGCTGAAAGCTTTAAATATCAATAATATTCAGATATTATCGGGAGACAAGCAGGCAATTGTCACTAACTTTGCAGAGAAGTTAGGGGTGGCGCGAGCGTATGGCAACCTGCTGCCCGACGGTAAAGTAGAGCACATAGAGGAACTGAAACGAAACACTGCCAACCGGATAGCCTTTGTAGGCGACGGCATCAATGATGCTCCCGTCCTTGCCCTCAGCCATGTAGGTATCGCAATGGGCGGACTGGGCAGCGACGCCGCCATCGAGACTGCCGATGTCGTAATACAAACCGACCAGCCCTCAAAAGTAGCTACTGCCATTTGTGCCGGCAAGCAGACACGCCGGATTGTATGGCAGAACATTTCGCTGGCTTTCGGAGTTAAACTATTGGTACTGGCTTTAGGTGCCGGCGGACTGGGCTACCCTGTGGGAAGCTGCTTTGCAGATGTCGGCGTGGCTCTTATGCCATAGTAAATGCCATCCGCGTACAGAAAACTGATAAAATAGAAAGGGAAAAGCATATGAAAGAAAAGGATTATTTAGCCTTGTTGGCAAAGAGAGAGATACAGCCCACCGCCATACGCATATTAGTATTGCAGGCCATGCTCAAGGCAGGACGCTCCGTCTCTTTACTCGATTTGGAAAATATGCTGGATACGGTTGACAAATCCTCTATCTTCCGCACCATCACCCTTTTCCTTTCTCACCACCTGATACACAGCATCGATGACGGGACAGGTTCTTTTAAATATGCGGTATGCAGTGCAAGCTGCTCTTGCGAAGTCAACGACCTGCACACTCATTTTCATTGCGAGAGTTGCAACAAAACATTCTGCTTCCAGAATATCCCTACACCGGTAGTACAAGTACCGGAAGGATTTACGCTGAACAGCATCAATTATGTACTGAAAGGGCTTTGTCCGGAATGTGCGGCAAAAAATAAGCAGAAACAAAATTTCAAGACGCAGTGAAGAAAACAGTATACCTGTCGCTTATGAAGATTATATTATCTCCCTGCATTCTTTTGTAATCTAAAGTATTTTGCCTATCTTTGTAAGAACCAATATATTAGATAATGACAAATAGCAACGAAAATCAGATAATCCGTTTTGACTGGGCGATGAAACGTCTGCTCAGGAACAAGGCTAATTTCAGTGTCCTGGAAGGTCTGCTCACTACGTTATTGGGTGAAAAGATCATTATCCGGCGACTTCTTGAGAGCGAAAGCAATCAGGAGGACGAGTATGACAAGTATAACCGCGTCGACATGCTTGCCGAGAATTCCAAAGGTGAGCTGGTATTGATAGAGGTACAGAACAATAATGAATACGCCTACTTCCAGCGTATGCTGTTCGGCACTTCCAAATTGGTGACCGAGTATATCAATAGAGGGGAAAGCTATGACAAGGTCCGCAAGGTCTATAGCGTTAATATCGTCTATTTCTCTTTGGGACATGGAACCGATTTCGTTTATCATGGAAAAACGGAGTTCAGAGGTATCCACACCAATGACCTTCTTGAACTCACCCCTTTCCAAAAGCAGACATTCAAGGTGGATGCGGTGAGCCAGTTATATCCCGAATATTATATCCTGAAAGTAAACGATTTCAATCAGGTAGCCAGGAGTCCTTTGGAAGAATGGATTTATTATTTGAATACCGGGGAGATACCTTCTACAGCTACAGCTCCCGGTCTGGAAGAGGCCCGTGAGAGGTTGAAACTGGACAGCATGACCAAGGATGAGCTTGCTGCGTATTACCGCCACTTGGATAATATTGTAATCCTTCGTGACAATATCAATACCGAACGTGAAGAAGGAAGAGCTGAAGGCAAAGCCGAAGGTAGAGCCGAAGGCAGAGCTGAAGGTATTGAAGAGGGGTTGAATAAAGGATTGGCAAAAGGTCATAAAGAAGGAGTAAAAGAAAGTGCCCGTAATTTGAAAAAATTAGGTGTGGCTATTGAGGTCATTTCACAAGCTACCGGATTATCTAAAGAAGAGATTGAAATATTATAAAACGTTTTTTGAAAAGAGAACGTATTTAAATACACAAAAAGTAAAGTCACTGAAAAACAGCGGCTTTACTTTTCAATTTGTGGAGCTGGAGGGAATCGAACCCTCGTCCAAACGAGGAAATCATAAGCTTTCTACATGCTTATCTTTGCCTGATTTTTCGTGCAATGGCAGAACCAAAGCCATCAACCGTTGCCTTATCCTCTAAAGTTTCATCCGAGCCACGAGGCTGGCACGAACTATCCCCGATTTGACTGCACCACTTGACCGGAATGCTTCGGAGCAACAGCTTCCGAGTGATGTCCCGTCCCAACACCTTGTGTCGGGATTAAGCTAATCTACTATACTTCGATTAAGCAGCAAGAGCAAATTGTCTTTCGCCAGATAAAATTTTGAAGACTGAGATTTAAGTGCAAATCAACGACGCACTGCATGCTTACTTACCATTTCTGCCCGCTGTCAAATCCAGTCAACCCCATGACTTCATAACAAACAGAAAATCAAAAGAAAAACGTATCATTTCTGATTTTTGAGGGATAAAAAAGAGATAAACAATATATCTTTTTCTTTCCTTTCCGCTTTCTCTTCTGCAAAGATACGAATAAATTTCCTTATTACGGTTCTTAATCCCGGCAATTTTATATCTTATTTTATATTATCAGAGGAGAAACTGAAAGCAGCCGCACATGCATACCCTTCCTCGTACAGGTCGGTAAGCTTGCTTATGTCCCTTTCGATGCGGTCCACTACTATCGGTTTTTGCGGACGTATCACGGTAATCTCTCCCGCATCTTCCAGCCGTTCCACCAGTTCCAACTGTTCGTTGTAAACACTGCTGCGCCGGTTGATAGCCTCGCGCAGGCGAGGATATTTCTTATAAATAAAAGATGGGACTTTAGTCCCTTGAATATCTTTCCGATACCCCCGGTTACGCGTAAGCACCACTACATTGCGGTCGTAACCGTCGCGGCGGGCACGCATCAGGGGAATGCTGTCCGCAATGCCGCCGTCCAGCATCGGAATATTATCCACATACGTAACGGGGCAAACAAAAGGCAGACTGCTCGAAGCGCGCACAATATCGATGACACGCTCCTTGTTCTCTTTTCCTCAAAATAGTCGGCCTCTCCGGTCAAACAGTTGGTGGTTACCATGACAAAACGCTCCGGGCAACTGAAATAAGCATCATAATCATACGGCAGGATATGCTCGGGAAACTCACGGAACAACAGGTCGAAATCCATGATGTTACGTTTCTTCAGCAGATATTTCAGTCCGATATAATTATACTTCTCCAGCAGGTCTATATTGCTGTACCTGGCACGTCCCCGCTGCCCCGACATGTACGACAATCCGTTGCATGCACCCGCGCTGACACCAATCGTATAAGGAAAGCGGATGCCCCGGTCCATGAAATTGTCCAACACGCCGCAGGTGAATACGCCTCGCATGCCTCCACCCTCCAGAATCAGGCCGCTCCGATTGTCTATATGTATTATTTTCTCCATAAGTGTCAGAATTAACGCACCAAAGATAGCTTTTGTTTACGATATTCTGTTTATATTTGCACACATAACTATAAATTAATAACAATTTAATCATGATGAAAAAGTCTGTATTAATTGCCGCCTTAGGACTGTTCAGTCTGAATACAATGGCACAAGACGCCCCCAAAGAAGAGGGATTCGTCTTTACTACCGTAAAAGAAAACCCGATTACGTCCATCAAGAACCAGAACCGTTCCAGTACGTGCTGGAGCTTCTCCAGCCTCGGTTTCCTGGAAAGCGAGCTGTTGCGCATGGGCAAAGGAGAATACGACCTTTCCGAGATGTTCGTCGTACACCACACCATGGTAGACCGCGGACAGAACTACGTACGCTATCACGGCGACAGTTCTTTCTCACCGGGCGGAAGTTTTTATGACATCATGTTCTGCCTGAAGAACTACGGACTCGTGCCGCAGGAAGCCATGCCGGGCATTATGTACGGTGATTCGCTGCCTGTACACAACGAACTGGATGCCGTGGCAGGCGCATACGTAGATGCCATCGCCAAAGGCAGACTCACCAAGCTGACTCCCGTATGGAAAAACGGTCTGAGCGCCATTTACGACACTTACCTCGGCAAATGCCCTGAAAAGTTCACTTACAAAGGAAAAGAATACACACCGAAGACTTTCGGCGAATCACTCGGAATCAATCCGGACGATTATGTATCGCTGACTTCGTATACACACCACCCGTTCTACACCCAGTTTGCCATCGAAATTCAGGACAACTGGCGCAACGGTCTTTCCTGGAACCTGCCTATCGACGAGCTGATGGCTGTTATGGACAATGCCATTAAGAACGGTTACACCTTTGCATGGGGCAGTGACGTGAGCGAACAAGGTTTCACCCGCGACGGTATCGCCGTTATGCCGGATGCAGCCCGCGGCGCAGAACTCACCGGTTCGGACATGGCTCGTTGGACAGGCCTTACCGCTGCCGACAAGCGCAAAGAGCTGACCGGCAAACCGCTGCCGGAAGTCAACGTTACCCAGGAAATGCGTCAGACTGCTTTCGACAACTGGGAAACAACCGACGACCACGGCATGGTTATCTACGGCATTGCCAAAGACCAGAACGGAAAAGAATATTTCATGGTAAAGAATTCCTGGGGACTGAGTGGCAAGTATAAAGGCATCTGGTATGCTTCCAAAGCTTTCGTTGCTTACAAAACCATGAATATCCTTGTTCATAAGGATGCACTGCCCAAAGACATCGCCAAGAAATTGGGCATCAAATAACATCTTTCCGAAATCTCGAACAGAAAAAGAAAAACGCATTAGTTGTCATCACTCATCACCAAATCCCTGCATACCCCTATCATCGGGTATACAGAGAGTGACGACAAAATTATAAGAGGTTGTGTCAAAAACGTTGGCACAACCTCTTTTATATTTTAAGTTCTGCTATATTATCTTTTGGCTATGCTGCTTTTTCCTCATGCATTTGGCAGCAAGTTGCTATATTCCAATTATATCGGGTTATAAATAGTCCC
>ENA-OQKR01000034-OQKR01000034.1-human-gut-metagenome-genome-assembly--contig:-NODE-34-length-52102-cov-4.213333_pt1 | contig 52102 bp, 41 predicted proteins | sample MGYA00242803_ERZ504806 | MGnify/ENA primary metagenome ERZ504806 (study PRJEB26092, sample SAMD00036399) | human gut metagenome | host: Homo sapiens | study: EMG produced TPA metagenomics assembly of...
CTCTTGGGACGGCGGCTCTCGAACAGCTCCTCAACACGGGAAGACCCTGGGTAATAGTCCTCAGCAGATGCGATACCGCCGGTATGGAAGGTACGCATGGTCAGCTGGGTACCGGGCTCGCCGATGGACTCTGCTGCGATGACACCGATGGACTCGCCCAGCTGGACGGGCTCACCGTTTGCCATATCGCTGCCGTAGCAGTGTGCGCAGACACCCACCTTGGCGCGGCAGGTCAGCAGGCTGCGGATCTTCAGCTTGGTGATGCCTGCAGCCTCGATGTCGTTGGCATCGTACAGGTCGATCATCTTGCCCTCAGGTACGATGACCTCGCCGGTGACGGGGTTGATCACATCGCCCACAGCGTAACGACCGATGATACGCTCACGGAAGCTCTCGATCTTCTCCTTGCCCTCGTGGATCTCAGAGACCCACAGGCCGTCGGTGGTGCCGCAGTCGATCTCACGGACGATGACCTCCTGAGAAACATCGACCATGCGGCGGGTCAGGTAGCCGGAGTCAGCGGTACGCAGAGCGGTATCGGCCAGACCCTTACGAGCGCCACGGGCGGAAACGAAATATTCCAGGATGTTCAGACCTTCGCGGTAGTTTGCACGAATGGGCATCTCGATGGTCTTACCTGCGGTGTTGGCCAGCAGGCCGCGCATGCCGGCCAGCTGCTTGATCTGGTTCATAGAACCACGCGCACCGGAATCAGCCATCATAAAGATCTCGTTGTCCTTGGGCAGGTTGGCTGCCAGAGCCTTGGAGACCTTATCGGTGGTTGCCTGCCAGATGTTGATGGTCTGGGTGTAACGCTCGTTCTCAGAGATCAGGCCGCGGTTGAACAGCTTGTTGACCTGAGAGACCTGCTTATCCGCGTCAGCGATCAGCTCGTCCTTCTGCGGAGGAATGACAGCGTCACACACAGCAACAGAGATTGCAGACAGGGTGGAGTACTTATAGCCCTGTGCCTTGATGGCATCCAGCATCTTGGCACACTTGCGGGTGCCATTGCGGGTCATGCAGCGGGAGATGATCTCGGGCAGGGTCTTTTTGGTCACGCGGAAGCTGACCTCGTACTCCAGCCAGTGCTCGGAATCGGTACGATCCACATAGCCCAGGTTCTGGGGAATAGGATTGTTGAAGATGATGCGGCCGGCGGTGGCATCCACCAGACCGGTGCGCTCCACGCCGTCAATGGTCATAGTGCGGCGCACCTTGATGGGTGCGTGCAGGGTGATGACGTGCTCGGCGTAAGCCATCAGAGCCTCGTTCTCATCACGGAACACCTTGCCTGCGCCCTCGTCGTTCTCGCGGACGGTGGTCAGGTAGTAGCTGCCCAGGATCATATCCTGCGTAGGCACGGTAACAGGTGCGCCGTCAGAGGGCTTCAGCAGGTTGCCGGAAGCCAGCATCAGCATCTTAGCCTCACGGCAGGCATCCTCACTCAGAGGCAGATGGACTGCCATCTGGTCGCCGTCGAAGTCGGCGTTGAATGCGGTACAGGCCAGCGGATGCAGCTTGACGGCACGGCCTTCCACCAGCACGGGGTTAAAGGCCTGAATGCCCAGACGGTGCAGGGTAGGTGCACGGTTCAGCAGCACGGGGTGACCCTTGATGACGGTCTCAAGGCTGTCCCAGACCTCGGGCTTTGCACGCTCGACCATCTTACGGGCAGACTTGATGTTGTTGGCAACACCCTTCTCGACCAGATCCTTCATCACGAAGGGCTTGAACAGCTCCAGAGCCATCTCCTTGGGCAGACCGCACTGATCCATCTTCAGCTCAGGGCCGACGACGATAACGGAACGGCCGGAGTAGTCAACACGCTTGCCCAGCAGGTTCTGACGGAAGCGGCCCTGCTTGCCCTTCAGCAGATCGGACAGGCTCTTCAGGGCACGGTTGTTGGGGCCGGTGACCGGACGGCCGCGGCGGCCGTTGTCGATCAGGCTGTCCACAGCCTCCTGCAGCATCCGCTTCTCGTTGCGCACGATGATGTCGGGAGCGCCCAGCTCCAGCAGGCGGCGCAGACGGTTGTTGCGGTTGATGACGCGGCGGTACAGATCGTTCAGGTCGGAGGTGGCGAAGCGGCCGCCGTCCAGCTGAACCATGGGGCGCAGGTCAGGCGGCAGCACGGGCAGCACGTCCATGACCATCCACTCGGGACGGTTGCCGGAGATGCGGAAAGCCTCAACAACCTCCAGACGCTTGAGGATGCGCACGCGCTTCTGGCCGGAGGACTTCTCCACCTCGGCGGTCAGCTCAGCGCTCAGCTGATCCAGATCGATCTCCTTCAGCAGGGTCTGGACAGCCTCGGCACCCATGGCAGCCTCGAACTCGTCGCCGTAGCGCTCGCGCATCTCGCGGTACTCTTTCTCGGTCAGCAGCTGCTTCTTTTCCAGCGGGGTCAGACCGGGATCGGTGACGATATAGCTTGCAAAGTACAGGACCTTCTCCAGCAGGCGGGGGCTGATGTCCAGCATCAGGCCGATGCGGCTGGGGATGCCCTTGAAGTACCAGATGTGGCTCACAGGAGCGGCCAGCTCGATGTGGCCCATACGCTCACGGCGGACCTTGGCCTTGGTGACCTCGACGCCGCAGCGATCACACACCTTGCCCTTGTAGCGGATGCGCTTGTACTTACCGCAGTGGCACTCCCAGTCCTTGGTAGGTCCAAAAATGCGCTCGCAGTACAGGCCGTCACGCTCCGGCTTCAGGGTGCGGTAGTTGATGGTTTCGGGCTTTTTGACCTCGCCGTAGCTCCAAGCGCGGATCTGCTCCGGGGAGGCAAGGCCGATTTTAATGGAATCGAAAACGTTGTTTTCCATGAAACGAACCCTTTCTTAATCTCTAGTTGTTTCGATGATACAGGCGGCTTTTCTGTTATAGGATCACAGGCGCTTCTCCCCTGCCGCAGCACGCGGCCAAAGGGGAAGGCTGTGTTGTGTATCCAAATCAGAAATCTACTTCGTCAGAAGCAGCCGGAGCCTCGGCACCGGAGTTATCGTCCTCCAGCACAGAAGGATCATCGAAACCTGCATCGGCGTCCTTGATGTTGTAATCAGTCAGTTCGCTCTCCTGCACCACAGTCTCGGTACCGGCAACATCACGCATATCAAAGCCGGTCTCTTCGTCGTCGAAGTTCTGGCGCATATCGATCTCGTTGCCGTCCTTATCCTGCACGATCACGTCCATACCCAGAGACTGCAGTTCCTTCAGCATAACGCGGAAGGACTCGGGGATGCCGGGCTGCGGGATGGGCTCGCCCTTGACGATGGCTTCGTAGGTCTTGACACGACCCTCCACATCATCGGACTTGACAGTCAGGATCTCCTGCAGGGTGTAAGCGGCGCCGTAAGCTTCCAGTGCCCAGACCTCCATCTCGCCGAAGCGCTGACCGCCGAACTGAGCCTTGCCGCCCAGAGGCTGCTGAGTGACCAGAGAGTAGGGGCCGGTGGAACGGGCGTGGATCTTATCGTCGACCAGGTGATGCAGCTTGAGGTAGTACATATAACCAACGGTAACGCGGTTATCAAACTTTTCACCGGTACGGCCATCGTAAACGGTAGTCTTGCCGTCACGATCCAGCTCGATCTTGGAGAAGTCGATGATGTGGCCCTTCTCGCCCATGATCTTGGGCAGCTTGGTGGGATATGCGGGAGCATTCTCACCGTGCCACATCTCGCGGGCGGTATCAAAGGTATCGCCGATGTCGTTCTCACGGGCAGAGTCAAAGACAGGGGTCATGACCTTGATGCCGCAGGCCTTGGCAGCGTAGCCAAGGTTGACTTCCAGCACCTGACCGATATTCATACGGGAAGGCACGCCCAGCGGGTTCAGCACGATATCCAGCGGAGTGCCGTCGGGCAGGTAGGGCATATCCTCCTGCGGCAGGATGCGGGAAACGACACCCTTGTTACCGTGACGGCCTGCCATCTTATCGCCGACGCTGATCTTACGCTTCTGGGCGATATAGCAACGGACGACCTCGCGCACACCGGGCTGCAGCTCATCGCTGTTCTCCGGGGTAAAGACCTTGACATCCACAATGATGCCGTATGCGCCGTGAGGCACACGCAGAGAGGTGTCGCGCACCTCGCGGGCCTTCTCGCCGAAGATGGCGCGCAGCAGGCGCTCCTCAGCGGTCAGCTCAGTCTCGCCCTTCGGGGTGACCTTACCGACCAGAATATCGCCGCTCTTGACCTCGGCACCGATGCGGATGATGCCGCGCTCGTCCAGATCCTTCAGGGCATCCTCAGAAACATTGGGGATGTCGCGGGTGATCTCTTCGGGTCCCAGCTTGGTATCGCGGCTCTCGGTCTCGTACTCCTCGATGTGGATGGAGGTGTACACGTCCTCGCGCACGATCTTCTCGTTCAGCAGGACGGCGTCCTCGTAGTTGTAGCCCTCCCAGGTCATGAAGCCGATCAGGGCGTTCTTACCCAGAGAGATCTCGCCGTTGCGCATTGCGGGGCCATCGGCCAGCACCTGACCGGCGGTGACGGTCTCGCCCACTTCTACGATGGGGCGCTGGTTGATGCAGGTGCCTGCGTTGGAGCGGGCAAACTTGATCAGAGAATAATCCTCCAGAGCGCCCTGCTCATTGCGCACCACAACATGGTCGGCATCGACCTTTTCCACAACGCCGTTGCTCTTGGCCAGCACAGCAGTGCCGGAATCGGTAGCAGCCTTGTACTCCATACCGGTAGCAACAATGGGCTGCTGGGTGACCATCAGAGGCACTGCCTGACGCTGCATGTTAGAGCCCATCAGAGCACGGTTACAGTCATCGTTCTCCAAGAAGGGGATGCAGGCGGTAGCAACAGAGACCATCATGCGCGGAGAAACGTCCATGTAATCGACCTTCTCTGCGTCGATTTCCAAGATCTCGTCGCGGCGGCGGGCAGACACACGGGGACGGATGAAGTGCTTGCCTTCATCCAGCGGCTCGTTGGCCTGTGCCACAACGTACTCGTCCTCCACATCGGCGGTCATATACTCCACCTCGTCGGTGACGACCTGCTCGATGAGGTTGTTGTTCTCGTCGTAGATCTTCTTGACCTTGCGGTAGGGAGCCTCCACGAAGCCGTACTCGTTGATCTTGGCGTAGGATGCCAGATAGGAGATCAGACCGATGTTGGGGCCTTCAGGGGTCTCAATGGGGCACATACGGCCATAGTGGCTGTAGTGAACGTCACGGACCTCGAAACCTGCGCGGTCACGGCTCAGACCGCCGGGGCCCAGAGCAGACAGACGGCGCTTGTGGGTCAGCTCAGCCAGAGGGTTATTCTGATCCATGAACTGAGACAGCGGAGAGGAGCCGAAGAACTCCTTGATGGCTGCCACCACAGGACGGATGTTGATCAGTGCCTGCGGAGTGATGACGCTCTGATCCTGACTCTGCAGGGTCATACGCTCACGGATGACGCGCTCCATACGGGAGAAACCGATGCGGAACTGGTTCTGCAGCAGCTCGCCCACGCTGCGGATACGGCGGTTGCCCAGATGGTCGATATCATCGGTGGTGCCGATGCCGTAGCCCAGACCGTTCAGGTAGTTGATGGAGGACAGGATATCGTCGATGGTGACGGTACGGCCGATGAGCAGGTCGTGATCCTTCTTCAGGCTCTCCATGACCTCCTCGGCGCTGGAGGCGTTATCAAGGATCTTGCGCAGCTCCTTGAGGCAGCAGCGCTCGTTGATGCCGCACTCCTTGACATCCACACCCTTGAATGCGGGGTAGTAGCTGTCGATGATGGCCTGTGCATCCACGCAGCCGTTGGTGATGACCTTGACCTTGTGGGGCTGATCCTTCATGGGATCATCGATCTTCAGCACGACCAGATTCACGCCGGCAGCATCGATCCGCTCGGCCAGCTTGCGGTCGATCTTCTTGTCGGCCTCGACAAGGATCTCACCGGTGAAGGGATCCACCACGTTCTCTGCGGCCACATGGTCCATGATGCGGCGTGCCAGAGACAGCTTCTTATTCATCTTATAGCGGCCGAAGCGGGACAGGTCGTACCGGCGCGGATCGAAGAACAGCATATCGATCTGGCTGGTAGCGGACTCCACCGTGGGGGGCTCGCCGGGGCGCAGCTTGCGATAGACCTCCAGCAGGCCCTCCTCGCGGTTCTTGGTGGTATCCTTTTCCAGCGTGGCCAGAATGCGCTCGTCCTCGCCGAAGTAGTTCAGGATATCCTCGTTAGAGGACAGGCCCAGTGCACGGCACAGCACGGTGACGGGCAGCTTACGGTTCTTATCGATACGGACATAGAACACGTTGGCGGCATCGGTCTCGTACTCCAGCCATGCACCGCGGTTGGGGTTCATGGTGGCGCTGTACAGGTCGTTGCCGACCTTATCCTTCGCATGGCCGTAGAACACACCGGGAGAGCGGACCAACTGGCTGACGATTGCACGCTCGGCACCGTTGATGACAAAGGTGCCTGCGTCGGTCATCAGGGGGAAGTCACCCATGAAGATCTCCTGATCCTTCACCTCGCCGGTCTCCTTGTTCAGCAGACGGGCGGTGACGCGCAGGGGGGCTGCAAAGGTAACGTCGCGCTCCTTGCACTCCTTGATGCTGTACTTCGGCTCCTTATCCAGCCGGAAGTCCACAAAGCTCAGTGCCAGATTGCCGGTGTAGTCCTCAATGGTGCCGATATCGTGGAAGACCTCCTTCAGGCCTTCATCCAGGAACCACTGATACGAGTTCTTCTGCACCTCGATCAGGTTCGGCATACTGATGACTTCGTCGATGTGGGAGAAGCTCATGCGCTCGGTTTTGCCGAGCTTTACGGGCTTGACTTTCATCATAAAATCAACCACTCCTTACTTTTATATTCTACGGGATGTCGTATACGCGGGTCAAATTTGAGCAGACACACATAATTCGACCCGCGTCCTGTGGAACCTTCCGGCATTTTGCACAAACTTTTCGGGGTGACCCCTCAAGTGGCAGCCATCACAGCTCCCTTTTTGACGCACTAGTCCATTATGTGATACTAATGTAGTATACACCCCAAAACTCCTGTTGTCAAGCCATTTTTCAGTTTTTTGCCGAAATAAATTTTATTTTCGGTTTGTTTTCGAACGCCCGGTAGCGTGTAGCCGTTTACTTTCCAAGTACTTGATTTTTTTATTTTGCACGTTCCTGTTCATAACACCCTTGTGCAATTTGTCTATCTTTGCTCTTGCGCCCGGAGGTATTACTTTTCCACTTCCCCGCCGCAAAAGAAGAGGCCGCCGCACGGAACGCCGTGCAGCGGCCTTGTCCTATTATACAGAATGCTCACTCGTCCAGATAATCCCGCAGCAGCTTTGCGCGGCTGGGGTGGCGCAGCTTGCGCAGCGCCTTTGCTTCGATCTGCCGCACCCGCTCCCGGGTCACGTTGAACTCCTTGCCCAGTTCTTCCAGGGTGCGGGCGCGGCCATCCTCCAGACCAAAGCGCAGGGTGATGACCCTCTCCTCCCGGGGCGTCAGGCTTTTAAGGACGTGCAGCAGTTCCCGCCGCAGCAGCTGGCGCCCGGCTTCGTCCACCGGGACACCGGCGTCCTCGTCCTGAATAAAGTCCTCCAGATGAGCGTCCTCTTCCTCCCCCACCGGCGTTTCCAGACTGATGGGTTCCTGCGACAGTTGCAACAGTTCCCGCACCTTGTCCGGCTCCATATCCAGTGCGGCGGCGATCTCCTCCACGGTGGGCTCCCGCCCATTTTTGTGCAGCAGATCGCCTGCCGTTTTCTTGACCCGGTTGATGCTCTCCACCAGATGCACCGGGATACGGATGGTGCGTCCCTGATCCGCAATGGCGCGGGTGATGGACTGACGGATCCACCAGGTTGCGTAGGTGGAGAACTTGAAGCCCCGCTCCGGCTCAAACTTTTCAGCAGCCTTCATCAGGCCGAGGTTGCCCTCCTGAATAAGATCCAGAAAAGGCAGGCCCCGCCCGGCATAGCGCTTGGCTACTGATACCACCAGCCGCAGGTTTGCCTCACTCAAGGCGCGGCGGGCATCTGCATCCCCTGCCCGGGCGGCCTTTGCCAGCGCCATCTCCTGTCCGGCGGTCAGCAGCGGCACCCGGCCGATCTCCTTTAAATAGGTCTTGACCGGATCATCCAGTGCCACACCCTCCGAGGAAAGCTCATTCTCCAGCCTGCCGATCTGGGCATCATCCAGCACAGGCAGCTCGGCAGGCTCCTCCTCTGCCAGATGAACGCCCCGCTGCTCCAGCGCCGCGTAAAGCTCGTCCAGCTGTGCAATATCAAAATCCGCTTCTTCCATGGCACGGCTGATCTGCTCCGTGGTCAGGGTGTGACGGTGAGCCTTTGCGGCAAGGCTGCGGGCAAGTTCTTCCGTTTGCGACAATTTCTGCATGATTCCTGCTCCTTTTCTCTCCAGCTCCAGCCGGAGGGAAAACAGGGATCAGTCTTGTTCGGGCAGCGTCCCTGCTTTTTTTCGCGCATCGACTGAAGATACTGTGTGATCTCATCGCCAGACATTGCAGCAGCTTTGCTAGCAACCGGCATTCCCCGGGCGATCCTGTCCAGATACAGACGGATATCGTCCGGAGTGCAGTTCACATCGCTGTATTGTGCCGCAAGCCGGCTCAGTTCATTCAATGCTTCTTCGCTTACAAATGCCCGTAGTGCAGTCAGGCTGAGTTCCACGCCCTCCCGGCTGCAATTGAGCATCGCTTCGTATAGTTCCTTCTGCTGCGGCTGGATGAATTGCTCCGCCGTCAGCTGCTGCTTGGCCAGTTCCAGATAGCGAGGCTCCCGCAGAATAGCAGCCAGCAGCCGCTGCTGGGCGCTGGCGATGCCCAGCGCCTGACTGCCGCCTGCGCTGTAAGGCACCTTGATCTGATCCATCTCACCGGAGCGCAGCAGCTCGCGGTTTTTCTCCCGGCGGTACTTGCCGCCCGCCCGCTTTGCTGCGGTACCCAGCTGCGCCAAAATGGCAGTTTTGGAGATGTTGGTCTCCTCTGCCAGCCGCCCGGCGTACACCTCCTGCTCAGTGGGGTTGGAGCGCTCTGCCAGCATTTCCACGGCTTCCTTTACATATTGCAGCCGCTGCGCATCCTGCGAGAGATCATACTGGTCTCGCAGGCGCTTGAGCCGGAAGTCCAGCGCATTGCCCACCCCATCCAGAAGTGCCTGAAAGCGCTCCGGGCCGTATTTTTTGATGTATTCGTCTGGGTCCTTTGCGCCGGGAATCTGCAAAACGCCCACCTTTACCGGGCTGTTGCGGAACAGTTCCAGCGAGCGCAGGGTCGCCTTCTGGCCGGCCTCGTCCGAGTCATAGCTCAGAATGACCTCATCGGCATATTCGCTGATGATGCGCACCTGTCCGGGGGTCAGGGCGGTGCCGCAGGCGCAGACGGCGGTATCGATGCCCGCCTGCTGCATACTGATGACATCCATGTAGCCCTCGCACAGCACGAACCGCCGGGAGGCGCTGCGCTTGGCGATCTGCATGGCAAACACCGTCTCGGATTTGTGGTAGACCAGCGTTTCCGGGCTGTTGACGTATTTGGGCTTGGAGTCGTCCATCACGCGCCCGCCAAAGGCAATGATGTTGCCGCGCAGGTCAAAGATAGGGGTCATGACACGCTTCCAGAACAGGCAGTAGATGCGCCCGGACTGGCTGCGTTTGAACAAGCCGCTGGCATCCAGTTCCTGCTGGTTGTAGCCCTTATCCCGCAGGTACTGGTACAGCGCTTGCCCGTCGTTGGGGGCATAGCCCAGCCCGAACCGGACGATGGTCTTATCGTCCAGCCCGCGCCGCCGCCAGTAAGCGCGCGCCTGCCGTGCCTCCTCCACGGTAGAGTTCAGGCAGGCGTGGAAGAAGCGGGCGGCCTCCTTGTTCATAGAAAGCACCCGGCTGCGCAGACGTCCGGTCTTGTCGTCCTCCTGCGGCTCCGGCATTCCGGCACGGGAAGCCAGCATCTTGATGGCTTCGCCGCTGCTGATATTGTTGATCTTTTTGACAAAGCTGATGGCATCTCCGGCCGCCTGACAGCCGAAGCAGTAAAAGCTTTGGGTGTCAGGGTACACATAGAAGGATGGCGTTTTTTCGCTGTGAAAAGGGCACAGACCGCCGTACAGCCGTCCCTTGCGCTTGAGCTGCACATAGCTGCCCACCAGCTCCACAATGTCGGTGCGGCGGGTAAGTTCCTCGATGTATTCGTGTGGGATCATGTTGTTTTAAACGACCTCTCCAGTTTTAAAGGACGTGCCATTTCTGGGGCACGAACAGTTCTTCAAAGGTGCGGATGGCAAACTCGTCGCTCATACCGCTGATGTAGTCGGTGACGGCGCGTTCCCGTCCCTCCTGATAGGCCAGCTGCACATAGAAGTTGGACATCTGATCCACATGGGTCAGGTAGTACTCGTACAGTTCCGCGATAAGCTTGTCCACCTTCTGCTCTTCGCGCTTGGCATTTTTGTCCACATACACGGTGGCGTACATGAAATCCCGCAGGGCGAGAAAAGCCTCATATTCCTCGGTGCCCATGCGGACATCTTCCTCGCTGTGGGTGAGGATGCTGTTGATCATAGTGGTGATGCGGGCGGACTTAGTCTGCCCCAGCACTGCCGTGCAGTCCTTGGGCAGGGTGGCAGCGTCCAGCACACCGGCGCGCACGGCGTCCTCAATATCGTGGTTGACAAAGGCAATCTGATCTGCCAAGCGCACGATGCGCCCTTCCGGGGTAGCCGCCCATGTGCCCTTGGTGTGGGTAACGATGCCGTTGCGCACCTCCCATGTCAGGTTAAGCCCCTCGCCATCCTTTTCCAGCCGATCCACCACACGCAGGCTTTGCATATAGTGGTGGAAGCCGTCCGGGCAGAGAGCGTTCAGTGCCTTTTCGCCTGCGTGGCCAAAGGGAGTGTGCCCCAGATCATGCGCAAGGCTGATGGCCTCGGTCAGATCCTCGTTCAGGCGCAGACCGCGTGCGATGGTGCGGGCGATCTGCGAAACTTCCAGCGTATGGGTCAACCGGGTGCGGTACAGATCGCCTTCCGGCGAGAGGAACACCTGCGTTTTCTGCTTGAGACGCCGGAAGGCCTTGCAGTGCAGCACCCGGTCGCGGTCCCGCTGAAACACCGGGCGCAGCGGATCCTGCGGCTCCGGTACGGCGCGGCCACGGCTTGCATCGCTGAAGGTCGCCCAAGGCGCAAAGGTAAGGTGCTCGATTTCCTCGGTTCTCCGGCGCACATCCATACAGATCCTCCTTTTGTTTTTCGGGCTTCTCCCCTCCCCTCTGCGCACAGCCGATCCCAATTGCTGCGCTACGGCAATTGTAGCACATCGGCCGTGTCGAAGGGGGAAGTTCCGTGTCGGTTTGCAAAAAAGACTTTGTTTTTTAAAATGGTGCGTAGAATGGGTCAGACGCCGTTACCTGAGCGCTGCCCCGGGTCAATTCCCGCAGCTGCTCCAGCAGCGGGGCTTCGGTATGCTCTGGCATCTGCCAGCGCAGGGTGACCCGGTCTGTAAACTCCGGCGGTGCCTGCTTTGCCCCGGCAGCATCAATGAGCAGGGACGCACGCTCGTAAAGGGCGTAGTCCACGGTCACTTGTAATTCCACCACGCTGCGCACCGTGACCACCTCGGCGTTTTCCAGCGCACGGGCAGTGGCGGTAGTGTAGGCGCGCACCAAGCCGCCGGTGCCCAGCAGCACCCCGCCAAAGTAGCGGGTGACCACCACGATCAGGTCTGTCAGGCCGCTGTGCTGCAGCACTTCCAGCGCGGGCGTACCGGCAGTCTTGGCCGGCTCGCCGTCATCGGAATAGCGCTCGCGGTTGCCCGCCCGCAGGCGGTAGGCGTAAACATTGTGCCGCGCGGTGCGGTTGGCTGCCCGCACCTGCTCCAGAAAGGCCACAGCGGCTTCCTCACTGTCAGCAAAGGAAAGCTGTGCGATAAAGCGGCTTTTTTTCTCTTCGTATTCACCGGTGGCCGTGCCCCGGACGGTGCGGTAATCCTCCACGTTAGATCCTCCTGATAATAACTCAGAATAAGTATAACACAAACGGGCGCAAATAAAAAGACTGACGAAGCCTTGCGGCCCCGCCAGTCTTTTTATAAGAAGAAAGCAGTTAATCACTTGGTAAAGATCTGGATCCACTGATGACCCCAAGTGCTGTTGCTGTTGTAGTAGTAACCAACACTCATCTTGCGAGCCTCAGGGTTCAGGATATTGGCACGATGGCCTTCGGAGTTCATCCATGCATTGACGACTTCTTCAGGAGAGACGCTGCCCCATGCGGCATTCTCGCCGGTGGGGGTATCGGTGACGCCATAGTCCTTCAGGACGGTGAAGCACTTGGAGCCATCGGGACGGACGTGGGAGTTCACAACGGCGATCTCCTCGGCGCGGGTCTGTGCAGCGGCGGTCAAAGCGTCATCGCCCATTTCCAGAGCAGTCAGACCGTACTTTGCGCGCTGGGCATTGACCAGATTCAGAACTTCCTGACGGTAACCCTCGGTGTGAGAATTTTCGGGGTAAGAGAAGATCAGCACCCAATAGTTATTGTAAACACCGCCCTCATAGTAGCCAACGCTCACGGTGGTAGCATCGGCGTTCAGGATACGCTCACGGGTGAAGTCGGTAGCCATCCACTGATCCATTGCGGAATCGGGGGTGGAGCAGCCGGCCATGTAGTTCTCGCCGATGGAGACATCGCTGATGCCGTTCTCTGCCAGAACGGTGAAATCGCGCTGACCGTTGGGACGAACGTAGGAGTAAGAAACTGCCAGCTCTTCGGCACGCTCCATTGCAGCGGCGTTGTGGTTGCTGTCGCCCAGAGCAACAGGAGCCAGACCAGCCTGTGCACGCTCGTTATTGATCAGGGTCAGGAAGCTGCGCTGGTAAGCGTCTTCCTCAAAGTAGGAGTTCTCTTCTTCCACAGAAGCGGTGGCAGGCATGGCAGCCTGTGCAGCGTTTGCGGTGACGGGCTTGAAGCCTGCAAAGCCAAAAAACACAGCCAGCGTCATTGCAGCTGCTGCGATATTCTTCACGGTACTCATTGCACGCTTCATAAGATTGCCTCCGGTCTGTTGCCTTATGCAGTGTGATCTTGGATATTGCAACTCGTTTGCAACTCTGTCGTATCACATCCGCAACTCTTATGTAACAAGAGTATCACAAAACCATACAGACGTCAAGAGGTTTAGAGCTTGATTTGCAGAAAAAATACAGATTTTTTAAAAAATTCTCGCCTTTTTATCGCAACTCAAGCGTAACAAAGAGTCCGGAAACGTTACAGTTGTGTTGCGCTTCTCACCAAAACAAGCCAAGTGCAACAGCTTCCGCACACTTTTTGGGACACTTCGGTGCGTTTCGTTTTGTATATTACTGTATTTATATGCACAGTTTTGCATATCGTGGTTTCTGTGTACGTTTTTGTGGCGCTTCGCTGTGTTCCCTTCTGCGTTCCTTTCCTGTGGAGCAAATCGGAGCTGCTGTGCAGTGGCCGGCACAACAGCTCCTTTATAAAAAAGCACAAAAAGGAGGCCGCTGCACAAAAATGTGCAACGGCCTCTCACAATTCAGGCTATGCTATTGAACAATGCTCAGGAACAGGCGATCACAGAGCAGCCTTTGCTGCCTCGATCTGCTTGATCAGCTCAGGCACGACCTTGAACAGATCGCCCACGATGCCGTAGTCAGCAACGCCGAAGATGGGAGCACCCTCGTTCTTGTTGACGGCGATGATGCACTCAGAATCCTGCATACCGGCGGTGTGCTGGATAGCACCAGAGATACCCAGAGCCACATAGATCTTGGGGTGCACAGTCTTGCCGGTCTGACCGACCTGATGGTCAGCGGTCATCCAGCCTGCATCGGTGACGGCACGGGAAGCGCCCACGACACCGCCGCCCAGAGCGGCTGCCAGCTGCTCGGCCAGCTCGATGCCCTTGTTGACATCCTTGCTGATACCACGACCAACGGAGACAATGACATCTGCGCCGATCAGGTCGACCAGCTTCTCAGCGGCCTTCTCCACGCTCAGCACTTCGGTCTTGATGTCCTCAGCGGTCAGGCTGAAGGCGGGCTTGACGATCTGGCAGGCATCAGCCTTGGCCTGATCGAAGGGAGCCTTCTTCATAACGCCGGGACGCACGGTGGACATCTGGGGACGGAAGCGGGGGCAGATGATGGTAGCCATCAGATGGCCGCCGAATGCGGGACGGGTCATCTTCAGGTTGCGGTCTTCCATATCGAACTTCTGCTTGGACAGGTCGATGGTGGAGCTCTCCTTCAGGAAGTCGATGTACTTTGCAGTGTCGATATCCAGATGGGTAGCGTCGGCGGTCAGGCCGGTGTGCAGACGGGCTGCGCAGCGGGGGCCGAGGTCGCGGCCAATGTTGGTAGCGCCGATCAGCAGCACCTCAGGCTTGTACTCGTTGACCATATCGCACACGACCTTAGCGTATGCGTCGGTAGTGTAATCCTTCAGCAGGGGGCTGTCGCAGACCAGAACCTTGTCGGCACCGTAGCCGCCCAGTTCCTTGGCAATGCCCTCCACGTTGTCGCCCAGCAGCAGACCGGTGACCTCGCAGCCCAGCTCGTCGGCCAGCTTACGGGCCTCGCTAACCAGCTCGAAGTCAGTGGACATCAGTGCGCCCTGGCGCTGCTCGCAAAAGACCCATACGCCCTTGTATTCGTTAAAATCAGCCATTGTAATCCTATGCTCCTTTCATCAGATCAGGTGCTTCTTGGCCAGGATGCCAGCCAGCTGGGCGGCAACATCGTCGCCCTGCAGCATGGTGCCTGCGCCCTTCTGCGGAGGAGTGAAGGACTTAAAGACGTTCGTCGGAGAACCCTTCAGGCCAATGGTGTCCACCTCGATCAGCGGATCGTCCTTCAGTGCGTTGTAGTCGAACACTTCCATGGGCTTGTCGTAGCAGGTAAAGATGCCGTTCACGCTCATGTAGCGGGGGTCGTTCAGCTCCTTGATGCAGGTCAGCAGGCAGGGAGTCTGCACCTTGACCATCATGTAGCCGTCCTCCAGCATACGCTTCACGGTCAGAGTGTTGCCGTCCTTCTGGATGTCGGCAACGTAGGTGACCTGCGGCAGATGCAGCTTTTCAGCGATCTGGGGGCCAACCTGTGCGGTATCGCCATCGATTGCCTGACGGCCGCAGAACACAACGTCCTCGGGGCCAACGCCGATCTTGTTGACGGCAGCAGCCAGGATCTGGCTGGTTGCAAAGGTATCGGAACCGCCGAACTCACGGCCGGAGACCAGAACAGCCTTATCAGCGCCGCGGGCCAGCAGCTCACGCAGCATGCCCTCTGCCGGCGGGGGACCCATGGTAACAACAACGACCTCGCAGCCGGTGGCGTCCTTCAATTTCAGGGCAGCCTCCAGAGCGTTCAGGTCATCGGGGTTGGTGATGGTTGCCATGGATGCACGATCCAAAGTGCCATCGGGCTTGACGGACACCTTGCCGGAGGTATCAGGAACCTGCTTTACACAAACAATTGCTTTCATTGTAACTCTTGCCTCCCTTACTTCAGCAGCGCGCCGGAAATGACCATCATCTGCACTTCGCTGGTGCCCTCGTAGATCTCAGTGATCTTGGCATCACGCATCATGCGCTCGATGGGGTAGTCACGGGTGTAGCCGTAACCACCGAACAGCTGCAGGCAACGGCGGGTCACATCGCTTGCGGTGCGGGCTGCGATCAGCTTAGCCTGTGCAGCCTCGACGCTGTAACGAACCTTTGCGCCATCCATAGCCTGCTGCTTCTTCAGAGCGGCAGCATAAACCAGATACTTAGCAGCCTCAACACGAGCCTTCATCTCAGCCAGCTCGAACTGAGTGTTCTGGAAAGCAGCAATAGCACGGCCGAACTGCTTGCGCTCCTTGACGTAAGCAATGGTCTCCTCCAGAGCGCCCTCGGCGATGCCCAGAGCCTGAGAAGCGATGCCGATACGGCCGCCGTCCAGCGTAGCCATTGCCAGCTGGAAGCCCTTGCCGCGCACGCCCAGCATACGATCCTTCGGGATGCGGCAATCCTCAAAGATCAGCTCACAGGTAGAAGAACCGCGGATACCCATCTTGTCCTCTGCTTTACCAACAGAGAAGCCCGGGTCGGTGCGCTCCACGATGAAGGCGGAGCAGAGCTTGGTGGGACGGCCGCGCTTATCCAGCACGTTATCGGTAACGGCGATGACGATGAACACATCAGCAAAGCCGGCGTTGGTGATGAAGATCTTGGAGCCGTTCAGCACCCAGTAATCGCCATCTTCCTTGGCAATGGTCTGCTGGCCCTGTGCGTCAGTGCCAGCGCCCGGCTCGGTCAGGCCGAAAGCACCCAGCCACTCGCCGCTGCACAGCTTGGGCAGGTACTTTGCCTTCTGCTCGGGGGTGCCGTTCTCGTAAATGGGGGCAGCGCACAGGCTGGTGTGAGCGGAGACGATGACACCGGTGGTGCCGCAGACCTTGCTCAGCTCCTCCACGGCCATGACGTAGGACAGCACATCGCCGCCTGCACCGCCGACCTCAGTCGGGAAATAGATGCCCATCATGCCCAGCTTGCCCATCTTTTCGACGGTCTCCTTGGGGAAGTATTCCTCTGCGTCAACCTTCTTTGCCAGAGGCTTGACTTCGTTCTCAGCAAACTCGCGGTACATTTTCTGCACCATCTGCTGCTGCTTGGACAGAGTAAAATCCATCGCTATATCCTCCTAACAGGTCTTTTTTCATTTACCGGAATAGCCCGGTGCAAACAAATTCCTCCCGACCGCTTTCCCCGCAGCCGGGAGAAATGTTTATCAGAACTTACAGCTGGTCAACAGGGGTCTTGGTGCGGTCTGCGTTGTAAACGTAGAAGCCCTTACCAGTCTTGCAGCCCAGATTGCCGCCGCGCACCATCTTGCGGATCAGCGGGCAGGCACGGTACTTGCTGTCGCCGGTCTCGTTGTACAGCACGTCCATGATAGCCAGGCAGATGTCCAGACCGATGAAGTCGCCCAGTTCCAGGGGTCCCATGGGATGGTTAGCGCCCAGCTTCATGGCAGTGTCGATACCAGCGATATCGGAAACGCCCTCCATCTTAATGAAGGCGGCCTCGTTGATCATGGGGATCAAGATGCGGTTGACCACAAAGCCGGCAGCCTCGTTGACCTGAACGGGGCTCTTGCCGATGGCAACGGAGATCTCCTTGATCTTCTCAACGGTCTCGGCGGGAGTGTTGCAGCCGGCGATGACCTCGATCAGCTTCATACGGTCTGCGGGGTTGAAGAAGTGCATACCGATCAGGGGACGGGACAGACCCTTGCCGATCTCGGTAATGGACAGAGAAGAAGTGTTGGAAGCGAAAACGCACTCGGGCTTGCAGATCTTATCCAGCTCGCCGAAGGTGGTCTGCTTGACCTTCATATCCTCGAAAGCAGCCTCAACGACCAGATCGCAGTCTGCGCACAGATCTTCCTTCAGGCCCGGGGTGATGGCGGCGACGATTGCGTCAGCCTTCTCCTGAGTCATCTTTCCCTTAGCGACCAGCTTCTCGTAGCCCTTCTTGATCTTTGCCAGACCATTCTCGGCCCACTCCTGCTTGATGTCGCACAGAGCAACGGTGTTGCCCTCAACCTGTGCAAATGCCTTTGCGATGCCCTGACCCATAGTGCCAGCGCCGATAACACCGATCTTCATAGGAAATCTCTCCTTTAATATCAAAAATTATGTAATGGATTAGTTGTTGGTGAACACTGCCTTGGGCTTCGGTTTCTCACGGGACAGGAAGCAGGCCATGCCCTCCTGCTGGTCGTGGGTCTCGAAGCAATCGCCGAACAGCTTCTCCTCGACCTCAACAGCCTTCTCGATGGGCAGGCTGATGCCGTCGTTCATTGCCTTCTTGCAGTTGCGCACAGCAATGGGAGCGTTCTTTGCGATCTTGCCGGCCAGCTTCAGGACATTCTCCATCAGCTCAGCCTGCGGATACACGGCGTTGACCAGACCGATGCGGTAAGCCTCGTCAGCCTTGATGTTCAGAGCAGAGTAGACCAGCTGCTTTGCCATGCCCATGCCAACCAGACGAGCCAGACGCTGGGTGCCGCCGAAGCCCGGGGTGATGCCCAGACCGACTTCCGGCTGACCGAACACAGCGTTGTCAGAGCAGATGCGGAAATCGCAGCTCATAGCCAGCTCGTTGCCGCCGCCCAGTGCAAAGCCGTTGACGGCTGCGATGACGGGGATGGGGAAATGCTCGATCATCAGGAACACATCATTGCCCAGCTTGCCGAAGGCCTCGCCTTCTGCCTTAGTCATGGTGCTCATAGAACCGATATCAGCACCAGCAACGAAGCTCTTGTCGCCTTCGCCGGTCAGAACGATGCAGCGGACAGTCTCCTGATCGACTGCCTCAAAAGCAGCCTTCAGGTCAGCCAGAACCTCGGGGTTCAGGGCGTTCAGTGCCTTGGGACGGTCGATGGTAATGATCTCAACAGCGCCCTGCACCTCGGTTTTTACAAATGCCATTGTGAAAACCTCCATTTCATACAGTTCAGTTTTTTCAAAACAGCCCCCGGAACGCGGGAGAGCTCTCCGGTTCCCTCCGGCGCTCCGGGTCTGTGGTTCAGTCAGGATTCAGAGAAAGAATGCTTAGTCCATCTCAACGATGGTAGCGCAGCCCATGCCGCCGCCGATGCACAGGGTAGCCAGACCCTTGTGAGCACCACGGTGCTTCATAGCGTACAGCAGGGTGACCAGGATACGAGCGCCGGAAGCGCCGACCGGGTGGCCCAGAGCGATGGCGCCGCCGTTGACGTTCACCTTGCTCATATCGAAGTTCAGAGCCTGGCTGACAGCCACAGACTGTGCAGCGAATGCCTCGTTGGCCTCGATCAGGTCCATATCAGCAACAGTCAGGCCGGTCTTAGCCATGACCTTCTTGGTTGCTGCGATGGGGCCCAGACCCATGACCTCGGGCTCGACACCTGCCAGAGCACCGGCGACCCAGGTTGCCAGAGGCTCAACGCCCAGCTCCTTGGCCTTCTCCTCACTCATAATGACCAGAGCAGCAGCGCCGTCGTTGATGGCGGAAGAGTTGCCTGCGGTCACGATGCCGTCCTTGGTGAAGGCGGGCTTCAGGGTTGCCAGCTTCTCGACCGGGGTCAGACGGGGGCCTTCATCGGTATCGAACACGGTGTCGCCCTTCTTGCCCTTGATGACAACAGGAACGATCTCATCCTTGAAAGCGCCGTCCTTGATGGCCTTGTCGGCCTTGACCTGGCTGTTGTAGGAGAACTCATCCAGCATCTCGCGGGTGATGGGGCTGTAGCCGTACTTCTTCTGGAAGGTCTCGTTGGTGCAGACATTCTCAGCGGTCATGCCCATGTGCTTGTTGAAGCCGGTGGCATCCCACAGAGCATCGTTGACCATGGTATCGACCAGCTCGCTCTTGCCCATGGGAGCGCCCATGCGGTAGCCGTAACGGCCCTTCATCATTGCAAAGGGAGCCATGTCCATGTTCTCCATGCCGCCTGCGACCACGATATCAGCATCGCCTGCCTCGATCATCTGAGCAGCCATGTTCACGCAGTTCAGACCAGAGCCGCAGACCACGTTGACGGTGACAGCGGGGGTCTCGATGGGCAGGCCAGCCTTCAGGGCAGCCTGACGAGCGACGTTCTGGCCCAGACCAGCCTGAATGACGCAGCCCATGTAAACATGATCGACCTGCTCGGGCTTGACGTTTGCACGGTTCAGAGCCTCCTTGATGACGATGGAGCCCAGCTCAGTAGCGGGAACGTTGGCCAGAGTGCCACCGAACTTGCCGATAGCGGTGCGGCATGCAGATGCGATAACGATCTTTTTCATGTGAATAGCCTCCTGAATTGTGTATGTGTGTTACTTATCGGTTTACCCATTTATCAAAACGCCCTGCGGCATTTTTGCGGTATCAGATCTCTTCCCTCTCCCGGAGCTGTGCGTATTTTTCGTTAACGGCCTTTTTCCACATTGGGTGTGACGAACTTGCTGATGTCACTGCCGTAGTACGCTGCTTCCTTTACGATGGTGGAGGAAAGATAACTCCATTTGATGCTGGTGGCAAGGAACATGGTCTCGATGCCGGGCATCAGTGCGTGGTTGGTCTGCGCAAGCTGAATCTCGTTTTCAAAGTCCGTTACCGCCCGCAGCCCCCGCACCATTACAGATGCGTGACGCTTTTTTGCGAACTCCACGGTCAGGCCGTCGAAGCCTTCCACGGTCACGTTGGGGATGTTCTTGCAGCATTCCTGCAGCATGGCCACCCGCTCTTCCACTGTGAACAGCGGATGTTTGGCGCTGTTGATCAGCACCGCCACAATGAGGTGGTCGTTGATCTTTGCTGCGCGTTTGATGATATCAAGGTGTCCCTTAGTGACCGGGTCGAACGACCCGGGATAAACTGCTGTTGCCATCGGTCAGTGTCCTCCTTGTGCGCTGTAATTACTAAGCGCGATGTGGTTCTGCCATGATAGCACTTTCCAGCCCTGGGTGCAACCTGAAACTGCTGCGGTGCGTTTTATCGTTAAATTTTAAACGAATCATCCCGCACTGCTCCGCAGTTGCTTCCCACGCTATTAGTAAAGCACATCGTCAAAATTTTATCAAGTCTTTTTCTCAACTTTTTTGTTTTTTGCGTACCAAACAATCCCCACATAAAGCTAAGAAAACTGTTTATTATGCTATACTGACTGTTTTTTAGCCAAAACTATTGATTCTACACTTTGTTAATGTTATAACTAAGTTGAGCTGTTCTGCGCAAAGCGGAGTACACACTGCTGTCTTGTTTATAAGGTTACCATACAGATGTGGCAAAACGGTGTGCATTCCGCAAAACAGGCGTAAAACAGCTGCATAATTTGTCCGCACAGAATTGTTTACAATTCTTTTATGTATTTTAAGAGAGGATGGTTTATAATGGATTGCAAGGAACTGTACGCACAGAAGCTCATGACTGCTGCGCAGGCTGCTGCTCTGGTCAAAAGCGGTGACTGGGTGGATTACGGCTGGGCTGTGAACACCCCTGTGGCCGTGGACGCCGAGCTGGCAAAACGCCTGCCGGAACTGGAAGGGGTCAACTTCCGGGGCGGCATTCTGATGTGGGTGCCGGAGATCTTCCAGATCGACGACCCTGCTGCCCACATGACCTGGAACAGCTGGCACATGGGCGGCATTGAGCGCAAGGCCATTGCGCAGGGCTTCTCCTTCTACTCCCCCATCCGCTACTCTGAGCTGCCCCGCTACTACCGCGAGAGCAGCGACCCCGTGGATGTGGCAGTATTTCAGGTGACCCCCATGGACGAGCATGGCTACTTCAACTTCGGTCCCAGCGCTTCGCATCTGGGTGCTGTGTGCGAAAAGGCCAAGAAGATCATCGTGGAGGTCAACACCAATATGCCGCGCTGCCTTGGCGGCATGGAGAACTGCGTACACGTTTCTCAGGTAAGCGGCATCGTGGAGGGCGCAAATCCCCCCATCGGCCAGATGGCCGCTGCCGGTGCCGCTACCGAGGTTGACCTGAAGGTAGCCAACCTCATCGTGCCGCAGATCCCTAACGGTGCCTGCCTGCAGCTGGGCATCGGCGGTATGCCCAATGCCATCGGCGGGCTGATCGCACAGAGCGACCTGAAGGATCTGGGCGTGCACACCGAAATGTATGTGGATGCCTTTGTGGATATTGCCAAGGCCGGCAAGATCAACGGCAGCCGCAAGCAGCTGGACAAGGGCCGTCAGGTCTACGCCTTTGGTGCCGGCACCCAGAAGATGTACGATTACCTGAACGATAACCCGGAGTGCATGTCTGCCCCGGTGGACTACACCAACGACATCCGCAGCATTTCTGCACTGGATAACTTTATTTCCATCAACAATGCCGTGGATATCGACCTGTTTGGTCAGGTGAACGCCGAAAGCGCCGGTGTGAAGCACATTTCCGGCGCAGGCGGTCAGCTGGACTTCGTGCTGGGCGCATACCTTTCCAAGGGTGGCAAGAGCTTTATCTGCCTGTCCTCCACCTTCTTTAATAAAAAGACCGGCCAGCTGGAAAGCCGCATCCGTCCCACGCTGGAGAATGGCAGCATCGTTACCGACACCCGCGCCAACGTGCATTACCTGTGCACCGAGTATGGCTGCGTGAACCTGAAGGGCTTGACCTCTTGGGAAAAGGCCGAGGCTCTGATCAGCGTGGCACACCCGGACTTCCGTGAGGAGCTGATCCGCGAGGCCGACAAGCTGCACATCTGGCGCAGAAGCAACAAAATTTAATAAGCGCTGTGGGTATTCCCGCTGCCCGCAGCAGGAATGGAGTTTGTCATGATGGACAAAAAGCCGCACATCAAACCGTATCTCTATGGGATGCTCGCAGGGTTTGGTGCCATTGCACTGAGCATCATCTTCTTTTTCCTCATTTACCGCTTTGACGGCTTCGGCTCGGCTATCTCTACCCTGACCGGCATCCTGATGCCCTTTATCTACGGTGCCGTCATTGCCTACCTGCTCAAGCCGGTGTGCAACAGCATCGAAAGCTTTCTGCGCCGGTTCATCCCGGAAAAGATGAATGGTCTGATCAACGCGCTGTCCGTGGCGCTTACCATCCTGTTCGGGCTTTTGCTGGTGTATGCACTGGTCATGATGATCGTGCCGCAGCTCATTACCAGCGTAACTACCCTGTACTACACCGCGCAGGCCAACATTACAAAGTTCATGAACTGGGCAAACCATCTGGAGTTTATTGAAAAGAACGAACAGATCACGGAACTGCTTAATTCGGCTTACGCTGCCCTGAATACCAATCTGGACACATGGAACACATGGCTCAAGAACACCCTGCTGCCCTCCATGCAGAACATTGTAAGCGGCGCAGCCATTGGTGTGCTGAACGTGGTGACGGTGGCCAAGAACCTGATCATCGGCATCATCGTGGCGGTGTATATGCTGGCCAGCCGCAAGCGGTTCGTGCAGCAGGGCAAGTTGGTGCTGCACAGCATCGTCCGCCCCCGCTGGGCGCAGCTGATCACTGAGGAAGTGAAGTACGCAGACAAAATGTTCGGCGGTTTCATCAACGGCAAGATCATGGACTCTGCCATCATCGGCGTGCTGTGCTATATCGGCTGTCTGATTTTCAAGTTCCCCAGTGCGCTGCTGGTGTCGGTGATCATCGGTGTGACCAACGTGATCCCCTTCTTCGGTCCCTTCATCGGTGCCATTCCCGCCACCCTGCTCATTCTCATCCAGAACCCCATCAAGGCGCTGTGGTTCGTGCTGTTCGTACTGGTTTTGCAGCAGCTGGACGGCAACATCATCGGACCCAAGATTCTTGGCAACACCACCGGCCTTTCCAGCTTCTGGGTACTGTTCGCCATCCTGCTGTTTGGCGGCCTGTGGGGCTTTGTGGGCATGATCGTTGGCGTGCCGCTGTTCGCCGTTATCTACGACGTCATCAAAAAGTTGGTCATCCACGGCTTGCAGCGCCATCAGGAGCTGACCCTGCTGAACAGTTATCACGACCAGTTCGGCGACCCCGCAGACGATGCAGCCGCACAGCCTGCTGCACCGCAATCTGCTGAAAACCAGTAAACCTTCCCTGCCCCGCATCAGAGCCCTTCCGATGCGGGGTGTTTTTTAATCATATTACAAATTATAAATCGGAATTTGTGAAGGAGGAACATACTATGAATATAGGGTTTTGGCTATGTGGAGTTTTGGTTATTCCATTTGTGATTATAGGAGTGTTATTTGCAATATTTAAAGAAAAAGCGGCTAAATTTGTTTCGGGATTTAATTCATTACCGAAAGAAGAACAGGCATTGTATGATAAAGCTCATATTTCTCGTGATATAAAAAATCAGTGTTTTACATGGGCTGGCATAATGTTAGTAGGAGCAGTGTTGTCTTATTTTTTAACACCATATATGGCTATTCCGGCTTTTATTATTTGGCTCGTTTATTTTTCAAAGAGGTTCACTTTGACACGCACAAAGCATTTGAAAAATATTTATTAAAATAAATTCCAGTTTATACAGCAAGACCCCCGCCTTATGTTCCGGGAAGGGACACAGGGCGGGGGTCTTTTTATTGTTTTAAATCAGGTTTCAGTTCAGTCCAGCGGCTGAGAGGGCTTCCAGTCCTTATAGTTTTCGTACCGGCTCTCGCGGACCTTGTGGTGGGACCACACTTCGTCTGCGGTGGGCTGCCAGTCGGCAGCGTAAGCCTTGCACTTCTCGCACAGGTGCTCGACACTTTCCGGGGACTGCAGGTCGGTGCTGTGGGCACCGGTCTCGTGCACCATCTTTTCCAGCAGCTCGGGGTTTTCCAGCATCGGGCAGGGACGCAGATGGTTCTTGTTGAAGGGCTGGCCGTTGTGGTAAGCCATGAACAGCGGGCTGTGCAGGATCTCCAGAATAGACTGGTCGTGGATATTGGCGTTGGAATAGTGGATGAACACGCAAGGCTCGGCGTCACCGGCAGAGTTGATGTGGAAGTAGTTGCGGCCGCCGGCGATGCAGCCGCCCACGAACTCGCCGTCGTTCTGGAAGTCCATGGGGTAGAACGGGATATCGCATTCGGAAGAGCGCAGATAGCGGATACGGTCGATCATATACTTGCGCTGTTCCGGGGTGGGCATCAGCTCCGGTGCGGCCTCATTGCCCACCGGCATATAGTGGAAGTAGAAGCCGAAGTGTGCGCCCTTCTCGCACAAGAAGCGCATGAACGCGTCATTGGTGACAGCATCGATGTTCTGGCGGGTGTAGCAGATGGAGGTGCCGAAGATAATGCCGTACTTCTTGAGCAGATCCATGGCGTGCATCACAGCGGCATAGTGGCCTTCGCCGCGGCGGGCGTCGTTGGTCTCCGGGGTGCCCTCGATGGACAGCATAAAGGCGATATTGCCCAGACGCTGCACTTCTTCACAGAAGGGCTCGTCGATGAGGGTGGAGTTGGTGTAGATGGCAAACTGCACATCGTTGTGCTTTTCTGCCAGCTTGAGCACGTCCTTCTTGCGCACCAGCGGCTCGCCGCCGGTCAGCATATACAGGTACACGCCCAGCTCCTTGCCCTGCGTGACGATCTTGTCCATGTCCTCAAAGCTGAGGTTGTTCTTGTGGCCGTACTCGCCTGCCCAGCAGCCCACGCAGTGCATATTGCAGGCAGAGGTGGGGTCGAACAAGATCAGCCAGGGGATGTTGCACTGGTACTTGACACGGTTCTCACGGATCATCTTAGTGCCGCGGAAGAAGGCTTCGTACCCCAGATTCAGCGCGGTGGTACGCGCCACATGGGGGTCGGTCTGGTCCAGCACGCAGTTGATAAGTTTCGTCCACTTGCTGTCGGGGTCGGTCAGCACCTTTTTGGCGTTCTCGTAGGTCTCATCGCTGAAGCCGCTGCCGTAGAACTGTTTTGCAGCATCTACCAGCTGGTTCATCGTCTTTTCACGGTCTTGCTCGGCGCGGGAAAGCGCCACGTCCACTATTTTACCAAGCGCAGCACGCTGCATCTTGTGGGTCAGGTTCTCAAGAGATGTATTCATAGCTTTTCCTCCCGAAATGATTCCATTGGAGATTCTTATTTTGCTTGACCACATCCTACCACTTTGCGTGTTTTTGTGCCATAAACAGAAAATACGCCGTGATGGAAAACCCATCACGGCGTACCCTTTGATAAAATTTTATTGAAGCCACTCGGATAAAAAGCGCTTCACTCCTCTATTTTCAGGCTACCGCTGCTCAGGCGGCACAGCGCCCGGCGGAAATCCCCGTGGATCATGGTGCTCACCCGCTCCACCATCTTCTTGGGGTCGCCTTTCATATCCCGGCGGGTCCATTCCAGCGTCATACCCACCAGTGCATACTTGTAAAAATCGACAACAAACTGCTTATCTGCGTCCTGCACGGTGATATCATGGCATTCACGGTCTGCAAAGTCCTTCAGGATGGGGTCCAGCAGCCTATAAAGGTACTGTTCCACCTGTTCCCTGCCCACCGAGCGGTAAACGTTGAGCACAAGGGTCTTGTTGTCCTGCAGCTGGTGCAGAACGTTCAGATAGGCTTCGCTCCATGTACCAAAGCCCCGGCGGCCTTCCATTGCCTTGGCGGCATCCTCCGCTAAGATCCAGTCCACCAGATCGTAAATATCTTTGAAATGGTAATAAAAGGTCATGCGGTTGACACCACAGTCCTCGGTGATATCGTTGATCGTGATCTTGTTCAGGGGCTTTTCCAGCAGCAGCTTTTTCAAAGATGCCTCCAGTGCCCGTTTTGTCGTTTGTGACACAAAAACCCATCCTTTCCCGGCAGACGCCGCTGCCGTTTACAGTAGATCTGTGAATGATACCCCATGATTTATTTTACCGCAAAATACGACCTTATTTCAAGTAGAGATTCTTATCTTTTTATGAAGTTTGTGTGTGCGCTGCCCGCCCCGGTGGGGCTGTTTTTACATTATATCCGCCAAAAATAAGACAAAAGTCTTGATTTTCTCCCAGCGGTTGCTTAGAATGAATAAGAAGCAGAATTTTATGCAGTGCATACCTGCCGAGGGAGGATTATTACTATGATGAAAACCATTGGGTTTTTAGGCTGTGGAAACATGGGCGGTGCCATTGCACGCGCTGTGTGCAAGTCTACCGAGCCTGAGAATGTATTTCTGGCTAACCGCACGGCGGCCAAGGCCGAAGCGCTGGCCGCAGAGCTGGGCTGTCAGACAGCCACCAACGCCGAGGTGGCCGGTGACTGCGACCTGATCTTTCTGGCGGTAAAGCCTCAGATGATGGAAGCCATGCTGAAACCGCTGCGGTTCATCCTTGCCGAACGCACCAAGCGGTTCGTGCTGTGCACCATGGCCGCCGGTCTGCCGATGGCACGCATTCAGGAGATGGCGGGCGGCGACTACCCTGTCATCCGCATCATGCCCAACACCCCGGCATCGGTGGGCGAAGGCATGATCCAGTATTGCTCTGCCAACGTGACCGCCGAGGAAGAGGCTGCATTCTGCCAGCTGATGGCTCCCGCCGGGCGTCTGGACGCCGTAGCCGAGGGCATGATCGATGCTGCAAGCTGCGTCTCCGGCTGCGGCCCGGCATGGGTGTACCAGTTTATTGAAGCGCTGGCCGATGGCGGCGTGGCCTGCGGTCTGCCCCGGGCAAAGGCACAGGAATACGCCGCACAGATGGTGCTGGGCAGCGCAAAGCTGGTGCTGGAAAGCGGCAAGCACCCCGGTGCGCTGAAGGATGCTGTGTGCAGCCCCGGCGGCAGCACCATTCAGGGCGTGCGGGTACTGGAAGAACATGGGCTGCGCGGTGCGGTGATGGATGCCGTGCTGGCCGCTTACGACAAAACAAAGGAAATGGGAAAGGGTTAATGGAATCATGCGCATCGTTGTGAAAGTGGGCACCTCCACATTGGCATACCCCACCGGGCGGTTGAACATCCGCCATGCAGAGGAACTGGTCAAGGTATTGAGCGATTTAAAGAACGAGGGTCACGAGGTCATTCTGGTGTCCTCCGGCGCTATTGGCATGGGCGTGGGCAAGCTTTCGCTGCCTGCACGCCCCAAGGATACCACCACCAAGCAGGCCTGCGCTGCCGTGGGGCAGTGCGAGCTGATGTACACCTACGACCGGCTGTTCAGTGCCTACGATCACACGGTAGCGCAGATCCTGCTTACCGGCGTGGACGTGGAGCACACCGAGCGCCGGGTGAACATCCAGAACACCCTGACCCGTCTGCTGGAACTGGGTGCACTGCCCATCATCAATGAAAATGATAGCGTTGCCACCGATGAGATTACCTCCATTGGCGACAACGACACGCTGGCCGCTATTGTGGCCTGCTGCTGCAAGGCCGACTTGCTGGTGCTGCTGAGCGACATCGACGGCCTGTACACTGCCAACCCCCACACCCACCCGGATGCGGCACTGATCCCGCTGGTGGAGGAGATCACCCCGGAGGTGATGGCGCTGGCAGACGGTGCAGGCTCTGCACTGGGCACCGGCGGCATGGCAACCAAGCTGCGGGCTGCCCGCATGGTGACCGGCAGCGGTGCAGATATGGTCATTGCCAACGGCGCACACCCGGAACTGCTGTATGATATCGCTGCGGGCAAGCCCATCGGCACCCGCTTTGCCGGGCACAAGCAGCCCACACTGTCCACACAGGAGGTTTGAGCTATGACCACACAGGAAATTCTGGAAGCCGCCCGCGGGGCAAAGGCTGCGCTGGCACTGGCTGATGGCACCAGCCGCGCACAGGCACTGCACAGTATGGCTGCGCAGCTGTGCAGCCCGGCAAACATGACGGCTATCCTTGCCGCCAACGCCGACGATATGTCCGCCGCAAAGGGACATATCAGCGAGGTGATGCTGGACCGTCTTGCCCTGACCGAGGAGCGCATCCGCGCCATGGCAAAGGGCATTGAAGAGGTCGCTGCCCTGCCCGACCCGGTGGGCCGGGTACTGAAGCGGGTGGAGCGCCCCAATGGGCTGGTGATTGAAAAGACCGCCGTGCCCATGGGTGTGATTGCCATCATCTACGAGAGCCGCCCCAATGTGACCAGCGATGCCGCCGCCCTTGCCATCAAGAGCGGCAACGCCTGCATCCTGCGCTGCGGCAAGGAAGCATGGCGCAGCGCCAACGCCATTGTGCAGGCACTGCGGCAGGGGCTGCGGGAGAACGGCCTGCCGGAAAATGCGGTCTGCCTGATCGAGGACACCACCCACGCCTCTGCCAACGCCTTGATGACTGCCGTGGGCTATGTGGATCTGCTGATTCCCCGGGGCGGCGCAGGGCTGATCCGCGCCTGCGTGGAAAACGCCAAGGTGCCCTGCATCCAGACCGGTACCGGCATCTGCCACATTTTTGTGGACGACACCGCCGATCAGGCCAAGGCGCTGGATATTATTGAGAACGCCAAGGCCAGCCGCCCCAGCGTGTGCAACGCCGAGGAGGTGTGTCTGGTGCACTCTGCCATTGCACAGGAGTTTCTGCCCAAGCTCGCGCAACGTCTTGGCCCCGACCGCGTGGCTGCGGGCAAGCTGCCGGTAGAGCTGCGGCTGGACACGCGCGCTGCCGCCATCATTTCCGGCACACCTGCCGGTCCTGCGGACTTTGACACCGAGTTTCTGGACTACATCCTTGCCGTCAAGGTGGTGGACAGTGTAGATGAGGCCATTGCCCACATTGCGCAGCACTCCACCGGCCACAGCGAGGCCATCCTGACCCGGACGCAGGCAGACGCCGACCGGTTCACCGCTGCGGTAGACAGCGCCGCTGTGTATGTGAACTGCTCCACCCGCTTTACCGACGGCGGCGAGTTTGGTCTGGGCTGTGAGATGGGCATCTCTACCCAGAAGCTGCACGCCCGGGGGCCCATGGGGCTGGAGGAGCTTTGCAGCTACAAGTACATCATTCACGGTGATGGGCAGATCCGGTGATCTCCCCTGCCCCAGCTTCTTCATAATTTTTTTACAATTCTGTCCGGCCTGCGGGCGCGGCAGAGCAAGTTTTTTCACAGTTGAAAAAAATTTCCTGTACAGGCCGATGCAAGCTGCTTTGGCCTGTATTTTTGTTTATTGGGATGGACTGTATTTCGATTCAAGTGAAAAAGTGAAAAATATTTCACTTTTTCCAGAAAACGGATTTTCTTGGATGGTGGTATGTATCCAAGAATTCGCCGTTTCTCACAATTTAAAAGTAGTACTTTTATGTTTTTATAGGTTAAAAAAGCAAAATTTTCTCTTGACAGAGCGTTTTCTGTGCGGTAAAATTATAGTGTAAGGTTTGATATCGATTTCACTCTCGTTTCACAGAACTTCAAAAATTCGTACATCACAACTGGTACTATGTAAAAATAAGTAAAGGAGAGAGCATCCTATGACGATCGCAATTCTTGCCCACGATTCCCGCAAAGAACTGGCTCTGCAGTTCTGTACCGCTTACAGTGCCATCCTTTCCCGCAATAATGTTATCGCCACCGGTACCACCGGCCGGATGCTTGCGCAGACTACTGGTCTGCCGGTGCATTGCTACCTCTCCGGCAAGCTGGGCGGTGTACAGCAGATCACCTCCCGCGTTGCCTGCGATGAGGTGGATCTGGTGCTGTTCTTCCGCGACCCGCTGAAGGCTGATGCCGCCAGCCTGACCGAGCAGAATCTGCTGCGCCTGTGCGATATGCACAGCGTACCCATTGCCACCAACATTGCTACCGCAGAGGTGCTGCTGCGTGGTCTGGATCAGGGAGATCTGGACTACCGCGAAGGGATGCACCCGGCTATGATCGAGCCGATCCCCGCCATGCAGGCCCGTGCCGTGTAAGCGTTTATTTGTGTGTTACTTTGTGTATAGAGGGAAAAAAGGAGCTATCGCAGCGTGTTGTGCGATAGCTCCTTTTGTTATAATGATATCCTGCCCGCAGGGCAAACATTACTCCTTAAAATAAGCTTTCTGGACAGCCAGCAGCACACCGGCGCGGCTGGCGGCAAAGTTCAAGCCGCCCTGCAAATAACAGGTATAAGGGGCGCGCAGAGGACCGTCGCAGGAAAGCTCGATGGTGCTGCCCTGCGTAAAGCTGCCGCTGGCCATGACCACCTCGTCGGTGTAGCCCGGCTCCGGGCTGGGTTCCGGGGCGGCGTAGCTGTCCACGGGGCTGGCAGCCTGAATGCCCTGACAGAAGCCGATGAGCGCCTCTGCCGTACCGGCATCAAAGCAGGTGACGATATCGTTGTGAGCCTCGCAGTAGCGTGGGATGGGCTTTTTGCCCAGCAGCTCCAGCATACACTGGGCATAGATGGCGGTCTTGATGGCCTCGCACACCACGCCGGGAGCGTAGTAGAAGCCCAGATACATATCCCGGGGGGTCTCCAGCGTGCAGCCCAGCTCCTTGCCAAGGCCGGGGGCGTTCAGGCGGTAAGCGCACAGTTCCACCAGATCCTTGCGACCCACGATGTAGCCGCCGGTGGGAGCAATGCCGCCGCCGGGGTTCTTGATCAGGCTGCCCACTGCGATATCCGCGCCCACCTGACAGGGCTCCTGCGTCTGGGTGAACTCGCCGTAGCAGTTGTCCACAAAAATGATGATCTCCGGGTTTGCGGCGCGGGCGGTATCGGCAATTTTGCGGATGGTAGCCAGATCAAAGGCGTTGCGCTGTAAATAGCCGCGGCTGCGCTGGATGTGGCATACCTTTGCACCAGGGGCTTTTTTGGCGATCAGGTCGTAGTCCGGGGTGAAGTCTGCTTTAAGGGGGGCTTCGTCATAGTTTACGCCGTAGTCCATCAGGGTACCGGTGCCCTTGCCCTTGCCGTCCAGACCAATGACGCCCTCCAGCGTATCGTAGGGGCGGCCGGTGGCGGCCAGCAGGGTGTCCCCTGCCCGTAGCAGACCGAACAGCGCCACCGCCAGCGTGTGGGTGCCGCTCTGGAACTGGCTGCGCACCAGTGCATCCTCTGCGCCCATGACCTGCGCAAAGATCTGCTCCAGCTTGGCACGGCCGGTATCCCACAGGCCGTAGCCGGTGGTGCCCAGCATATCGGTGGAGGACATCTGGGTATCGGCAAAGGCCTTGAGCATTTTCAGCTGGTTGAAATCCCGGATCTCCTCCATCTGGCGGAAGTAGGGTTGGCACAGCTCCATGGCCTTTTCGTCCAGCGCCAGCACCTCGGGCTTATAATCAAAAAAGTGGTTCAGAATCGACATTATAACGTGATAGTTCCTTCCTGTTATTATTGGGTTCTTTGTGCAAGAAGCTTTAGCATTTCTCGGGCACATAGCGGGCGTACTCTGCCTGTTTTGCAAAGCCAAGGCGGGTATAAAACCGCACCCGCTCCGGTGCACAGAGGAACACCGGGCGCAGCCCTTCGGCGGCAAGGCTGTTTGCCATTTCCACAATGAGCCGCCCGCCGATGCCTTTGCCCCGCAGCGGCTCTGCGGTCTGCCCACAGGCCATATATGCCTGCCCATTGCACAGGGCATAAGCGCCCACGGTGCAGACGACTGTACTCCCCTGCTCCAATGTCCACGCCACTGCCCTGCCCCGGCTGCGCTTTGTGCACAGTTCTGAGTAAAAATCTGCCTGCCGGGCGGGGTCTGCTGGGTAAAGCGCTGCTGCCACCCGGGCGGCGGGTGCTTCCCGGCAGAGGGACAGCTGCGTCCACAAAGCTTCGTCCACGGCAGGCAGGGGCAGCGGCCCAGCCTGCGGCAGACCGAACACGGTCAGTGCTTCCGCCTTGTGCCAGCCGTCCGGCGGCGGGCAGACAGTCCCGTCCAGAATGGCGCTCTCGCACCCGCAGAAGGACAAAAAGCCTGCCAGTTCTGCGGGGTTTGCGTGCCCGGCCAGCCATGCCGTGCTGCCGGAAAGTTCCAGCGCCAGCGTAGGGCCCGCGTAGAACCGCCACGGCTGACTTTTGCGAAAGAGCGTACAATCCAGCGGCAGCAGAGCGTCCACGCACGGCAGACCCCGGCAGGCATCGCGAACCGGTCGCGCTTTGCATCTTACCTGTGCAATCACTTGAGCGCGTTGACGAGCTTTTTGAACTCGCGGCCGCGCACTCAAAGTTGGGGTACAGGTCAAAGAAGCACTTGCCGGAGACAGGATGATGATGTCGCCCGGCTTTGCGGCGGCACGTGCCAGCTCTACGGCGTGCTGCATATTGTCTGCGTGCTGAATGGGCAGAGCGGCCTCGTCAAAGCCGGGGCACTCCCGCACAGCCTGCTCGATGCGGGGGCCAGTAGCGCCCATCAGCACCAGATTTTTGACGTGGGCGATGATCTCCGGTGCCAGCGGCTCGTAGAGGATGTGCTTATCGTAGCCGCCTGCGATGAGGATGACCTTCTGGTCAAAGCTGCGCAGGCCCGCAATGGTGCGGGTGGGGCTGGTGCCGATGGAATCGTTATAGTACAGCACGCCGTCCAGAGTACGCACCGGCTCGATGCGGTGCTCTACGCCGGTAAAGGTGCTGCCCACCTGACGGATAGCTTCTACGGGCACCTCGCCCCACACGGCAGCGGCAGCAGCCAGCAGGTTTTCGATGTTGTGCAGACCGCGCAGCTTGACATCCTTCTGGGCAAGGAAGGGGGTCACGACACCATCCTCGGCCATGCAGAGCATGCCGTCCTCCTTGCGCAGGAAGGCACCGTTGTCGGTATCGTGCAGGCGGGTGAACCACACCTGCTTGCCCTTGCAGTCTGCCTGCATGGAGCGGCTGATCTCGTTCTCATAGCCCAGCACGGCGCGGCAGGGCTGCTTCTGGTACAGCAGGATATTGCGCTTGGCATCAATGTATTCCTGCATATCCTTGTGGTGATCCAGATGGTTCGGGGTCACGTTGGTGACCACCGCAATGTTGGGGCTGGCGTGCATACTGATCAGCTGGAAGCTGGAAAGTTCCACCACAGCCACATCCTCCGGGGACACCTCCGGCAGCATGGGCAGCAGTGCTGCGCCGATATTGCCGCCCAAGTGCACCTTGCGGCCTGCGGCCTCGTAGAATTTGGAGATAAGGGTTGTGGTGGTGGTCTTGCCGTCCGAGCCAGTCACGGCCACGATCTCGCAGGGGCAGAAATCGAAGAACAGTTCCACCTCACTGGTGACCATGGTGCCGGCGGCCATGGCATCCTGCAGGGGCTTTTCAAAGTAACCCACAAAGCCCGGGGTGCGCATGATGATGTCCTGTCCCTTGAAGCCGTCCAGATAGTTTTCGCCAAGGCTCAGGTCGATGCCCAACTCCCGGATGGTGGCGGCGTAATCGCCAAAGTCCTCCACGCTCTTTTTCTGGTCGCACAAAGTCACATGAGCGCCCAGCTCCACAAACTCCTTGATGAGGGTCTTGTGGCTGACGCCTGCGCCGATAAAGGCGACCTTTTTGCCCTGAATAAGCTGGGCAAGCTTCTGCTGATCTTTCTGCATAAAAACAGTTCCTCCTCTAATAGGATCATGGTATAACACCGCGCCGCACGGGCAGCGCGTGGATCACTTCGCTGTACCATTATAGTCCATTTGCGCGCAATTGGCAACGGAAAACCGCACAGTCTGCTTCAAAAAGCCCGATAAATTCACAAAAAGGCAATTGTTTTTTCTGCTGCTTTCTGCTACACTTGTCGTTGCAGAGCGTTTTTTGCCGTTTCTGCGCGAAGACAAACGGAATGAGGTTATTCTTTTTTGAAACGATGGTTGCGTTTTACCGTAGCGGTGCTGGCTGCTGCGTTTCTTTTTGCTCTGACCGGCTGTGGCAGCTCCACAAACTCTGCCAGCTTTACTTGGTTTGTGGACAGCATCCCCGCAAATCTGGACCCGCAGGTAGCCTCCGGTGCATCGGATGTCATCGCCTGCGAGAATCTGTACGGCACGCTGGTGCGCAAGGACCCGGACGGCGAACTTGTGCCGGGGCTCTGTGAGAAGTGGACGGTCTCCTCAGACGGGCTGACCTACACCTTTACCCTGAAGGACGGCCTGACCTACGCTGCCGCCAAGGGTGCCGCCACAGAGTACGACATTACCGCCGAGGATTTTGTATTTGCGTTCCGGCGCATTTTCCATGCCGAGACTGCCTCGCCCTATGCGGTGGAGTTTTCCGCCATTCAGAACAGCGCCGCCGTGCTGGCGGGGCTTGCAGACGAAAGCAGTCTGGGCGTTTCGGCCAATGGGCCGCTGACGTTGGTGTTCCGGCTGAGCGAGCGGGACGATAACTTTTTAGCAAAGCTGGCCATGCCCGGTGCAGCCCCCTGTGACGAGGCCTTTTTTGAGAGCACCCGGGGCACCTACGGACTGACCGCCAAGACCACACTTGCCAGCGGCAGCTTTTACCTGTACAACTGGACGGCAAACGGCCTGTTTTTGCGCCGTACTGTGGAAAGCCCGCTGGTCGGCAGTCTGCGTCTGGTGCAGGACACCAGCGGCAGCGGCAAGAGCGCGGCCCAGCTCATTGCTGATGGCAAATGCTCTGCCGCGCTGGACGAGAGCGGCGAAGCCACCAGCTTACAGACGGTAAGCTATTCCGACACCACATGGGCGCTGCTCTTCAACACGGCAGAGGGGTCGGTGTTCCAGAACCAGCAGCTGCGGCAGGCGCTGGCCGGTATTGCCCGGGAAAACGCCGATGTGCCCTCCAGCGGCCTGTACGCCGCTGCAAAGGGGCTTGTACCGGAGGGTCTGACCGTGGATGGGCTGGACTACCGCGAAACTGCCGGGGATCCCCTGCCCACCATCCCGGAGCCAAAGGCCCTGTATCTGGCTGCGCGACAGGGCATGGCTACCTCGGATTTTTCCGGTGTGACCCTGCTGCTGCCCAAGAACGCCGGGCTGGGCGAACTGGCCGACCAGATCAACAGCGCATGGCAGAAGGAGTGTTCCCTGTTCTTCTCGGTGGAAGAGGTAGAGCAGGACGAGTTTGACGCCCGCATTGCCGCCGGGAAATACACCATTGCCCTTGCGCCCATCCGTGCCGAGGGCGGCAGCGCATATCAGATGCTGCAGCAATTCACCGCTGAGGCGGCAGCCTGACCGGCTATGCCGATACTGTTTATGCCGACCGGCTGGCACTGAGCGCACAGCAGACCGGCAAGGACCGTTGCGCTCTGTTGGCGCAGTGCGAGCGGCAGCTGCTGGAAAGTTGCACCGTGGTGCCCCTGATGGCGCAGCAGAAACGTCTGCTGCTGGCAAACGGCGTGCGCGACTTGGTATTCGACCCGTTCTTCCCGGTGCTGGACCTGACTTGGGCCAAAATGAGCTGACCGCAAATTTCGTGCGGAAAAAGCCTTGACATTCCTGCCCTGCTTTGTTACAATAATGGAGCACTTGCAGGGTTAGCTCATCCGGTAGAGCGACTGCTTCCCAAGCAGTAGGCGGCGGGTTCGAGTCCCGTATCCTGCTCCAGAATATAGCGGTGAGGCGTTCAAAATTTGTTCGTTTCACCGCTTTTTGTTTGTGTCCATTTCAAAAAATGACGTAAAATTTTGTGTTTCCCGCTCATAATCTAGCAGATAATGGAACAAACAAAGGACAAAAACACTCCCGAGCTTTTTTAGAAAGCCCGGGAGTGTTTGCGTTTAATTGATTTTATATCGCGTTACTTTGCCACAAGTTCGGCGGCAAGGGCGTCCATCTGTGCCTCGGCAGCAGCGTTGGCGGCAGAGCGGATGGTGACCACGTTCTCACAGAGGGTGATGTTCTTCATGCTCTCCAGCTCGGCACGCATAAGCTTTGCAGCCATGGGTGCCCAAGTGCCGTTTTCCATCAGGCCGACGGTGCGGTTCTGGAAGCTCTTGGTCTTGAGGTGAGTCAGCAGATTCTCCATCGGCGGGAAGAGGAAGCCGTCGTAGGTGGCGCAGGCCAGCACGATCTTACCGCAGCGGAAGGCTTCGGTAACGGCATAGGAAACATCCGTGCGGGTCAGATCCATCTCCACCACCTTTGCGCCCTGTGCACGCAGCTTTTCAGCCATGGTGTGGGCAGCGGCACGGGTGTGGCCGTGGATGGAGGCACTGGCTACCAGAATCTTTTCCGGCTCCTCGGCCTTGTAGCTGGACCAGAGATCGTAGTAGTTCAGGTACTTGCTCAGATCACCGGTAAGCACCGGGCCGTGCAGCGGGCAGATCGTCTTGATGTCCAGTGCCGCAGCCTTTTTGAGCAATGCCTGCACCTGCGGGCCGTACTTGCCCACAATGTTCAGGTAGTAGCGGCGGGCTTCGCTGGCCCAGTCGGCGTTTTCGTCAAACTTTGCCACGGCACCAAAGCGGCCAAAGCCATCGGCGGAGAACAGCACCTTCTCGCTGCTCTCGTAGCTGACCATGACCTCCGGCCAGTGCACCATGGGGGCAAACACAAAGGTGAGGGTGTGGGCACCAAGGCTCAGGCTCTCGCCGTCCTTCACTACCACGCGGCGCTCCGGGGCAATGGCATCTGCGCCAAAGAACTGCTCCATATACTGGAAGGTCTTGGCGTTGCCTACCACCTGCATCTCCGGGTAGAGGGCTGCCAGCTTTGCCACGTTGGCACCGTGATCCGGCTCCATGTGGGAGACCACCAGATAGGCGGGCTTGCGGCCGCCCAGTGCCTCGGCAAGGTTTTCCAGCCAAGGCTCGGTGGCGCGGGCGTCCACCGTGTCCAGAATGGTGGTCTTTTCGTCCAGAATGACATAGGAATTATAGCTGACCCCGGTGGGCACCGGATACTGGCTCTCGAACAGGTCGATGGTAGTATCGTCCACGCCCACACCAAGGATGGCTTCGCTGATTTTTTTCATGCTCATACCGTTCAGACTCCTTTTGGGTTTATCTTGTGCCGTAAATTGGCAAATATTTCTGAGAACAATTCCTATTGTAGCACATCGTCAGAAATTTCGCAAGGGATAATGCGGAGAGCTTCTGCGCATCAAAGCTCTTCCCCGCTCTCCGGCAGACGTGCCGTTACCGGTCTGCCCGGCTCGGTGTCCAGTTCCAGCAGGGTGGCAGCGGTGTTCTCGTCCAGCGTCTGCACCGCACGCAGCTTACGGCTGATGGCGCGGCTGCGCACCCCGATGAGGTTGTCCAGTTCTTCGTCCGTCTGGCGCAGGCGCTGCTGCATCTTGGAAAGCCCCTGCCCAAACTTATCGAACTCGGTCTTGACTGCCCCCAGCAGCTGCCACACCTCGCCGGAGCGCTTCTGGATGGCAAGGGTCTTGAAGCCCATTTGCAGGCTGTTGAGCAGCGCCGCCATGGTGCTGGGGCCGGCCACGTTCACCTGATAATCCCGCTGCAAAACCTCCAGCAGCCCGGCGTTCACCACCTCGGCATACAGACCTTCAAAGGGCAGAAACAGGATGCCGAAGGCCGTGGTATATGGCGGCTCCACATATTTTTCCCGGATATCCTTTGCCTCGCTGCGCAGCACCAGCTCCAGCGCGTGGCGGGCGTTTTCCACTGCCTGTGCATCGCCGGAGGCCTGCGCATCCTGCAGGTGGGCATAGGTATCGCCGGGAAATTTGGAGTCGATGGGCAGCCAGACACTGTTGCCGTCCACACCGGGCATACGGATGGCGTACTCCACCCGCTGGGTGCTACCGGGGATGGTGGCCACGTTGGTGTCGTACTGCTCCGGCGCAAGGATATCTTCCAGAATCGCGCCCAGCTGGATCTCGCCCAGAATGCCGCGGGTCTTAACGCCGGAAAGCACCTGCTTCAGCCCGCCCACATCGGCGGCAAGGCTCTGCATCTCGCCCAAGCCCTTGTACACTTGCTCCAGCTGGTCGTTGACCGCCTTAAAGCTTTCGGTCACCCGCTTTTGCAGCGCGTCCTGTAATTGCTCGTCCACGGTGTGGCGTATCTCATCCAGTTTCTGGGCATTCTGTGCCTGCATGGCGGCAAGGCCGTCTGCCAGCGCTTTGCGCATTTCCTCCAGCTTGCGGGCATTAGAGACTTCCAGTCCCTGCAGCCGTTGCTCCATGGTCTGCTGCTGGGTGTTCTGTCCTGCCGTCAGGGTGCTGCTCATGCCCTGCACTGCGGTTTGCAGGGTATCGCTGATATGCGCCATCGCGGCCAGATTCTGCTGTGCCTGCTGCGCCTGCTTTCTTCCAGCACCCGCGCCTGCGCTTCCAGCTGCTGGTGCAGCCACTCCTTCAGGGCTTCGTCATCCTGCCGGGCGGCGGGCTTGCCGGTGCGGTACAGCAAAAGCGCCTGCAGCAGGCAGATGGCCACCAGCAGAAGCGTGTACAGTCCTGCCAAAAATTCCATAGACATTCTCCTTTTAACTCAAAAATCCGGGTCTTGCGGTAATGGCAGACCCGGATGTGCTTATACTTCCTGATGCTTTACGATCTCCTGTGTGGTCTCCACCTGCTGGCCGTACAGACCCACACCGTCTACCTCCATCTCGCCTACCTGATTATCACAGGGGTCGGCGCGGAAGGAGCACATAGGCGGGTCGAAGGGGGCGCAGATGTCGCTGTTGGCCACCATGCGGTCGGTGTCCAGATTGCCGAAGTAGTGCAGGCGCATCTTCTCGTTGCCCGCACGCGCCATGGAGGCACCGGCAGAGCAATCGGCATACATCCAGCCCTTGGGGGCAATATAGAACATTGCCCAGTCGTGGCAGCCGGCTGTCTCCGGCCGTGCCACCATGCCGCTCTGCCACTTTGCCGGGATGCCTGCAATGCGGCAAAGGGTGATGAAGGTGGCGGCCATCACGCCGCAATCGCCCCGGCGGCTGCGGGCACAGTTATCGGTGATGTTCTCGTGTACAAAATACATAGGCTGGAAGTGGTAGTGCACATTCAGGGTGACAAAATCATAAATGCGCTTTGCCTTCTGCACCGGGTCGGTGATACCCTCAGTCAGCTGCGCAGCCAGTGCCTTCATATAGGGGGTAAAGGCGATGTGGGGCAGCTGCTCGGCGGTGTCAAAATCCGGCTGCACCGGGTCGGCCTGCATTTCCAACGGGGCAGCGTAGTGCGCAGTGCTGCGGTAGCTGTACTGTGCCCCAAAGCGGCAGTTCTCAGCAAGGTCTGCCTCCCAGTACGCGGTGCGCTGGGGTGCGGTTTCCGGCGCAATATAAGTGGGCTGGGCGGTAAAGCTGTCCAGCGTGATATTGCTCTGTGCCGGGCAGGCAGCAGGCAGCGGCAGCCACACCTTGACGTGCACGGTGTTTCTGCCCTTGGCCTTTGCAGCAGCAAGGGCGCGGGCAAAGGTCTCGTCGGTCATGCCGATGCTGGTGCGCAGGGTGATGTCTGCACTGGCTGCGCCGGTGCGCACCATCTGGTCGTGCTGGGGTTCAAAACGATCCCAGCTGCGCTCCAGGACGGGCGGGTCCAGCTGACGGGCGGCAAGGTCGGGATGGGTAGCCACCAGCGTTTCGGCGGCGCGGTAGATATAGCGCTTCTGCCCCTCCACAAAGCGCCAGTCCATCTGCCCGGCAGCGTCCAGTGCGGCGAACTCCTCGGCGGTAAAGTCCCGCAGGGTGGCCTGCAGCTTGTTCAGCAGCTGGTCGGCGGTGAGAGTGTAGTCCCGCGGCAGACGGCGCAAAATTTCCCGGTGTGCCAATAGACCCTGCCGCCACGCATCCACGCCGTGGGGGGTGGGGTTTACCGGCAGCGCACCCTGCGGGTGTAGGGGCTGGTTCTGGCTGGCAGTCCAGTCTTCGGCCAGACAGGCATCGATGCGCGCAATGGCGGCGTCGTAGTAACCGGCCTCTTTCAGGCGGCGGATATCATCCGGCAGCTCCATATTCAGGTATGCAAAACAAGTATTCTGATCCATCATGTTCTACTCCTTTTTTATTTATGGTCAGGCAGCGGTCTGCTGCTCCCAAAAAGCCACGGCATCTGTCAGCCAGCCCTCGGCATCGGTGGTATAGCCCACCCCGATACTATGCGGCGCAGACTCAAACACCTTCATAACATAAGGCACCTTGTGGGCTTCCAGCGCCGCTTGCAGCGCCGGGCCCTGCACCTGATTGATCATCCAAGGCAGCACCTTGTCGTCCTTCCCGTACCAGAAAAATACCGGCGGATAATCATCCGTGACGAGATCTGCCACACTGGAGCAGTAATAGTGCCACCCATAGTTGCCGGTATCCATAAGCGCCTGATACGCGATCTTTACCTCTGAAAAGTTCACTACCGGATAAGCCAACAGCAGTGCACCGGGTTTTGCAGCACCGTAATAGCCGTAGCCGCGCTCCTTATTTGCGAACACGCCCACAAGCTGGCCGCCAGAGGAGTAGCCCACCAGCGCATAGCCCTGTGTATGGATGGAAAGCTCCTCGTCAAGGCTTGTCACCAGCTGCACCGCCCTTGCCAGATCCTCCAGCGGGGCGTTATTGCCCAGATCCAAAAAGGTGCGGTAGCGCAACACGAACACGGCATAGCCCCGGTTATGCAGCTCGTAGGCCGTGGAGCCGCCCTCACCCATCTCCGAGGTTGCGGTCAAGGCGTTGCCGGGCACTACGATAGCGGTTTTGGCGTTGGGGGTCTCGGCCGGATAATAAAACAGCTGCACACAGCCCAGACTGGAATTGTGTTCGATCTCCTCAGGAGTGTAGACCTGATAGGTGACCTTGACGCCCTTATTATAGTTATCAATGATAAGGTTCAGCGCAGCAATGCCGGATTCCCGGTCGGTGTCGCCAAAATAATCGTGCAAGGTCTTGTTTTTCCAGCGTTCCACCATCAGCGGCGTCATCTCACGGCAATATGTATAATAGCCGCTTCCCTGGATCGCCGGGTTTGCGCGCAGCTGAGCCATTGTAGTTTCTGCCGTGACATGAGGTGCACTCTCTGCGCCAAAGGCAGGCAGCGCCGCGCAAAGCATAAGCCAAACCATACACAGCAGTACCCAGGCATTTTTTCTCATACATCCTCCATGAGAGACGGCGCATCCCCCGCCGCATTCCTGTTCCCTTATTGTATCACAAACAGGTGAGATGTCAAAACAATTTCTGTGCAGTCCGCTTCTTGTACCGCGCGGCAAATTCTGCTATACTGAAATTTATCCGGGAGTGGAAAGAGAATGCGGGCAATTTTCGGCCCGCCGAGGATGAAAGTATGGATAAGATCATCATCCGGCCTATGACGCCGGAGGACTGGGGCGCGGTCTCCAGAATTTATGTTGAGGGCATCGCTACGGAATACGCCACCTTCCAGACCGAATGCCCGCCCTATACCGCGTGGGACGCTTCCCACACAAAGGAGTGCCGTCTGGTCATCCTTTCCGGCGGGGTGCTGGCAGGGTGGTGTGCTTTGCACCGGGTAGACCCCCGGTGGTGTTACCGGGGCGTGGCCGAGGTAAGCATCTATGTAGGCGAGCAGTTCCGTGGGCACGGACTGGGCTTTCAGCTGTTGAGCGCACTGTGCGCCGCCGCTGAAAAGGCCGGGTACTGGACGCTGCAATCCACCGTTTTACAGGATAACGCTGCCAGCCGCGCCCTGCACGCCAAGTGCGGCTTCCGGCTGGTGGGGCGCCGGGAGCGCATTGCGCGGGACTGCCGTGGCCACTGGCTGGACACCTATCTGATGGAGCGCCGCGCCGCCGCAGACGAACCGGAGGGGTTCAAAAAGCTGTAACCAGCCCCACCGGACGCAGAATTATTTTTATTTGCAGAGCGGAAAAATCCGCAGATTTTCCCGCTCTGCTTTTTTCACGACGTATAAGGCAGAAGGAGCCGCTGCAACCAAAAAGTGCAGCGGCTCCTGTTATTTGTGATGATTCAGTTTTACCACTCGTCGTATTCGCCGTTGGCGTTTTTGGCGGCAGCCACGCGGCTGTGCTTGAACATACTTTCCACCACAGCGCAGTACTTATCGGCAAGGCAGACGATGATAGCCTCGCGGCAGCTGGGCACATGACGGAAGGTCAGCGGCCACATGTGGCTGGAAATGATGCTCTGTTCCTTTTTGGTGATATGGAACACCTTTTCTGCGTTGACGCAGGCGCAGCCCGGGTGGGAGAAGCCGTGCATCTCGAACAGGCGGCGGATACCATGGAAAGTACCTTTTTTATGCCAGTCGTACAGATAAAAATCGTGCAGGAAAGCACCGACAGCCAGCGAGGTCTCGTCTGCACCCAAATGCAGCCGATGGTTCAGCCAACAGCTGACCAGCACCACATTCTTGCAGTGCTGATAGGTGGTAACGTCCCCGTGCTGGATGAATTCCCGCATCTGCTGCACCTTGGGGTTTTGATCGTATTTTTCCAAAATGGCATAAAGCCGTTCGCGTTCCGTAACAGAAAGCTGCATGAGCAAAATTTCCTTTCAACTCAATACGTTAACGTTTGTTTCAGGAGCGGAGCTGCACCGGGTTAGAATTGCCAAAGTTTTCAGCCTCGGAAGGGTTTGCCCGCTTGAGGGTCAGATCTACCAGATACTGCTTGCCGTCGCCCAGTTCTTCCAGCTGGGCAAGCTTTGCATTGGCAGAAGCCTCGTCCGGGTACCACTGGATCAGGAAGAAGTTTTCTGCTTCCACCCCGTAGTACAGCCAGAAGCCGTCTGCCCGCAGCAGATCATCCAGATGATCCACCTCTTCGCCGTCCGGCAGGCCAAGACCTTCCTCTGCGTAGAGGTTTTCCGGCTCTACCTGCAGCATCTCAATGACCTGAATGGAGCTTTGCAGGTATTCGTCCTGCGAGGTGCTCTTATCGGAGCGCTCCCAGCCGGTGAGAAATGCCTGCATGAGCAGATCGCGCACCTTGATGCGCGGCAGTGTGGGATCCATAACCATTTTTGTTTCCTTCTTTCGTGGTTTTATCCCCGTTGGACAGTATACGGCATACGCCTGTGCAAGTCAACGGTTTATTTGTGAATTTTTTGTAGGTACGGCCAAAATTTACAAACGCTTTTCCTTTTTCAGTCGGTTATCTCAGGCATGGAAGGAAAAGGTATCGTTCAACCACTCTACCGCAAGCTTGACCCAGCGGTGGCGGTGGGTGCTGTCGGCGTCCACCTCCGGGGTGGAGATGCTGGTGCCGTGGCAGCCCTTTTCAAACAGGTGCACTTCGCATGGCACGCCTGCCTTGTGCAGAGCGCTGAGCAGCAGCAAGGCGTTTTCCACCGGGACAGTTTCGTCCTCCATGGTATGCCAGACGAACACCGGTGGTGTGGCGGGGGTGATCTTATCCTCCAGCGTAAAGCGCTGGTGGGCGGCAACATCCTGCGTGCCTGTCAGCTGCACAAAGCTGTCCCTGTGGGCGTATTCTCCGGCGGTGACCACCGGGTAGGCCAGCAGCAGGGCGTTGGGCCGCGGCTGGTCTGCCATGCCGGGGATCTCCCACACCGCACCGGACAGTGCCAGATGCCCGCCGGCAGAAAAGCCGCACAAAGCGATCTTATCCGGCAAAATATTCCACTGTTCTGCGTGCTGCCGTACAAGACCGATGGCCTGTGCCAGCTGCCGCATGGGCAGCGCGTCCCGGGCGTTCTCCCCTACTGCGTAGTGCAGTACCGCCGTGTGGTAGCCAGCTGCCGCAAATTGCAGCGCTACGGGGTCGCCCTCCCGGGGGCTGACGTGGGTATAGCCGCCGCCGGGCACCACCAGCACCAGCGGGCGCTGCCGGAAATGCGGCATGGCCTCCACGCTCTCCCGCAGGTAGAGCGTCAGCGTACCGCCGCCGGTCAGTTCCAGTTGCTCAAGCTGCATTTACGCATCCTCCTTATAAAATCCGTGCCGTCCCTCCGGGTGGGCCGCAATAAATTCTGTGCACAGGTCTGCGCACAGGCGGCATAATTCCGGGCAGGGGCGCTTTTTATAGTAATCTGCGGTGCGGTCCTCTGCCGCCGTGCCACCGGCAGGGGCAGCGCCCGCCTTTGCCAGCAGCTCCCGGCAGATGATGCTGCCGCCGCCGTTGCGGGTGCGGTACTGCTCTGCCGCCTGCTGCACCAGCGCGTACATCCGGGATTTATCCTTGGGGTCGGTGGGGTCGGCATAGACCATGCTCAGCACGGCCACCACACCGCAGAACGCCCCGCACACCTCCCGCATCCGGCCAATACCTGCGCCAAAGCCTGCGGAAAGGCGCAGCGCCATCTCCTCGGTCAGGCCAAGCTGGGGTGCAAACGCCGCCACCACGCTCTGACTGCAATTATAGCCCTTTAAGAACCATGCGTAGGCGGCATCGCCCTGTTTTGACATTTTCTCACATCCTTCCGGCATACTCGCTCCATTATAGCACAGTCTGCGCAAAAGTGGGAAAACTTTTCAGGAAGAATTTCGTCCTCTATATAACAAACAATCCCAGAGCGCCGTTTCGTGCACCGGGGCAGCAAATCTTTTACTTTTTTAACTTTTTATGAAAAGCCTTGATTTTCCCTGCAAGTCGTTGTATATTAGCACTCAGAAGTTATGAGTGCTAAGCATCCCGGCGGTTTACCGGGTACGGCGCACCAAATATGTGATAAAAGAGGTTTTGTATTATGGCCAAGAAAGAATTTCAGGCAGAGAGCAAAAAACTGATGGACATGATGATCAACTCCATCTATACCAATAAAGAGATCTTCCTGCGGGAGCTGATCTCCAACGCTTCGGACGCCATTGATAAGCTGTACTATAAGAGCCTGACCGACACCTCCGTGGGCATGAACAAAGGCGATTTCCGTATTCTCATCACCCGCGATAAGGAAAACCGCATCCTGACCGTGGAGGATAACGGCATCGGTATGACCAAGGAAGAGCTGGAGCAGAATCTGGGCACCATTGCTCACTCCGGCTCTCTGGATTTCAAAAAGGACAACAAGGACGAAAACATCGATATCATCGGTCAGTTCGGCGTGGGCTTCTACTCTGCCTTTATGGTGGCCGATAAGCTGACCGTTATCTCCAAGGCTTATGGCTCGGACGAGGCATGGCAGTGGGAGTCCTCCGGTGTGGACGGCTACGAGATGACCCCCGCCCAGAAGGATACCGTGGGCACCCAGATCATTCTGCACATCAAGCCGGATACCGACACCGAGAAATACGACAACTTCCTGGACGAATACGGCATCGTGGCTATCGTGAAGAAGTACAGCGACTATGTGCGCTACCCCATCCAGATGGAGCGCGAAAAGAGCCGTCAGAAGCCGGAACCGGACCCCAAGCCCGATGACTACAAGCCGGAGTGGGAGACCTACACCGAGTTGGAGACCCTGAACAGCATGATTCCCATCTGGAAGAAGCAGAAGAGCGAAGTGACCGATGAGGAGTATAATAGCTTCTACAAGGATAAGTTCGGCGATTACGCCGACCCGGCCCGGGTCATCGTGAGCCGCACCGAGGGTACTGCCAACTACAACGCCCTGCTGTTCGTGCCCAGCCACCGTCCCTATGATTTCTACACCAAGGACTACGAGAAGGGTCTGGCACTGTACGCTTCCGGTGTGCTCATTATGGAAAAGTGCGCCGACCTGCTGCCGGATTACTTCAGCTTTGTAAAGGGCATTGTGGACAGTCAGGATCTGAGCTTGAATATCAGCCGTGAGATGCTGCAGAAGGACAGCCAGCTCAAACTGATCCACAACGCACTGGAAAAGAAGATCAAGAACGAGCTGCACGCCATGCTGAACAATGACCGTGCAAAGTACGAGGAGTTCTGGAAGGAGTTCGGCCGTCAGATCAAGTTTGGCGCTTATTCTGATTACGGTATGCACGCCGAACTGCTGCGCGACCTGCTGCTGTTCTGGTCTGCCAAGGAGCAGAAGATGGTCACCCTGCAGGAGTACATCGACAAGATGCCCGCAGAACAGAAGTACATCTACTTTGCCGCAGGCGACTCCACCGACCGTCTGGCAAAGCTGCCCTCCGCAGAGCTTGTGCTGGACAAGGGCTTTGACGTGCTGCTGCTGACCGAGGATGTGGATGAGTTCTGCCTGCAGATCCTGCACAGCTATCCCCGCAAGGATGCCGAGGGCAAGGACGGCACCGTGGAGTTCAAGAACGTGAACAGCGGTGATCTGGGTCTGGAGTCCGAGGAGGAGAAGAAAGCCGCCGAGGATGCCACCGCTGAGAACAAGGCACTGTTCGATGCCATGAAGGACGCACTGAACGGCAAGGTGAAGGAGGTCAAGGTCTCCACCCGCCTGAAGGATCACCCCGTCTGCCTGAGTTCTGACGGCCCGCTGTCCATTGAGATGGAGAAGGTGCTGTCCAAGCAGCCCGGCAGCGAGGGCGTGAAGAGCGACAAGGTGCTGGAGCTGAACGTGAACCACCCCGTGTTTGCCGCCCTGAAGGCCGCGCAGGAGGCTGGCGACACCGAGAAGCTGAACAAGTACAGTGCTCTGCTGTACGCACAGGCACAGCTGATTGAGGGTCTGCCCGTGGATGACCCCGCCGCTTATGCCGAGGCCGTTTGCAGCCTGATGAAGTAAACTTTTATGGAGAGGCCGTTGTGCATTTGCGCAGCGGCCTCTTTGCGGAAGAGATATTTTAATTTTGCGCTTGTCGCGGTCTGTGGACCGCTCCAGGCGCATTTTCACGAGAACATAAATACCCCCTTAACAAAAAGGCCGCGCTCCGCTATAATAGAGTGGAACGCGGTCTTATTTTTATCTTTCTGTGAAAGGAATCCTGTTTCATGGAGCCGAGAAAACATTATTTTGCAAAGATCCCCACCATTGCCATCTTTATCGTGATGGCGATGTCCGGGCCGTTGGGGGTGCTGCTGTTCATCCTGAAGGGCATCGACCAAAAGATGCAGAAGGAGGAGCAGGAGGCTGCCCGTGACCGGGGCGACTACCGCGCCGACCTTGGGCCGGAGCCCGACCGGAAGAGCGAGCCTGTCTACGGCCACGATATCCCAACGGCAGAGCAGAAAAGTGCAAAGCAGTGGCATAAAAATATTGCCGCCGTCTGCACCATTATGGGCGCTTTGTTTCTGTTTGCCGGTGTGATGGATGCAGTGGATATCATCGGTGCATGGCAGATTCTGCCCGACCCCGGGGAGCTGTTTTCCGATATCGTCATGGCCATTGGCGGCGGCGGTGCGCTGCTGACCGGTCTGCGGATGAACCGCACCCGCAAGTTGGAGCAGCTGCTGGATAAGGTTGTGGGCGAGCGCGATAATATCCCCCTGCCGGAACTGTTTGCCGCCGCCGGGGTGGACGCTGCCCGGGGACGTGCTGCGGTGAAAAGCGCCATCGAGCACGGATACTTCGGCGCAGATGCCTACATTGACAACCGCACCGACACGCTGGTGGTGCGGGGCGCGGCACCGCAGCCGAAAAAGCCCGCACCTGCTCCGGCACCTAAAGCTCAGCCCGCCGCAGAGGACGAGTACGCTGCCCTGCTGCGCCAGCTGCGGGAGGTGAACGATGCCATCCCTGACCCGGTGATGAGCGCGAAGATCTCCCGGCTGGAAGAGGTCAGCGGGCGCATTTTTGCGCTGGCGCAGAAAGACCCGGACAAAAAAGCACAGCTGCAAAAATTTATGAATTACTACCTGCCTACCGCCCTCAAGCTGCTGAACACCTACGCCAGCCTTTCCGGGCAGGCAGTGGAGGGCACGAACATCACCGAAGCTAAGCACAGCATCGAGCGCAGCATGGACCTGCTGGTGACCGCCTTTGAAAACCAGCTAGACAAGCTGTTCCAAGCCGATGCACTGGACGTGAACGCCGACATTGCCGCACTGGAAGGAATGCTGAACCTTGACGGCCTGACCGGCAGCGAATTTACCCGCTGAACCACATCCCCGCACCCGATGGCTGCATCGGTGCGGGGGTGTTTTTTGTGCAAAGTGCAATTTTCCATCCCATCTTTTTTGGGCGCTGCGCTCAAAATTCCGGGATTTGTGTGCATTTATGCCAAGCATTTTGATTTGATCGAAAAACTTTTATTTTATTTGTTCGGCAGCAGTCGATTGGGCTGCACAGACGCTTTTTGCAACTTTTCATCGAGATGCAACAATAACACATGGTTTTTTGCGTTGCATTTGACTATTATAGAAGCAGTTACGGCAGCTGCGAACGGCTGCATCAACTTTTCCGATCATAATAGTAGGAGGAAATTTCCATGATGAAGTCCATTTCCACCTGGAAGCAGGAGCTGACCAAGGGCGCACACGCTGCGCGTCTGGCTGCGCTGTACTGCTGCACCCCCGACGAGACCCCTGCACAGGCAGCCCGCTATGCGGCTGTTCTGGACGGGTTAGAGACCACCTTCGGCGCACATACCGAGGCCGGTTTGTATAGTGCCCCTGGCCGCACCGAGATCGGCGGCAACCACACCGACCACCAGCATGGCCGCGTGCTGGCAGGCAGCGTGAACATTGATATGATCGCTGCTGCCGCCCCCAACAGCCTGAACCAGCTGCGCGTGCAGAGCGAGGGCTACGACCTGTGCGTCATCGACCTTGATGACCTGACCGCCCGCAAGGAGGAGGAGAACACCACTGCTTCCCTACTGCGCGGCGAGTGCGAGGCCTTCCGTCAGCGCGGCGCAAAGCTGTCCGGTCTGGACGTGTACATTTCCTCCAATGTGCCCAAGGGCAGCGGCGTTTCTTCCTCTGCCGCATTTGAGGTGCTGGTCGGTGTGATTCTGAACGACTGCTTCATGGATGAAAAAGTCTCCCCCATTGCCATTGCACAGATCGGCCAGTGGGCTGAAAATGTGTACTTTGGCAAGCCCTGTGGTCTGATGGATCAGATGGCCTCCAGCGTGGGCAACATTATCACCATCGACTTTGCCGACAAGGCAAACCCCGACGTGGAGCCGGTGCAGGTGGACTTTTCCAAGGCCGGCCTGGCGCTGTGCATTCTGGACTCCGGTGCAGACCATGCCGACCTGACCGACGAGTACGCCGCCATCCCCAACGAGTGCCGCGCTGTGGCTGCTGTGTGCGGCGGCGAGGTGCTGCGGGACGTGCCCTTTGAAACCTTCCTTGCAAATATTCCGGCCTGCCGCAAGCAGTGCGGCGACCGCGCTGTGCTGCGCGCCTTCCACTTCTACGCCGATAACGACCGTGTGCCCCAGCAGGTGGCTGCCCTGCGCGAGGGCGATTTTGATGCCTTTTTGCAGATGGTGACTGCCTCCGGCGACAGTAGCTGGGAGTATTTGCAGAACGTCATCCCTGCCGGTTACAAGGAGCATCAGGAGGTGGCTGTGACCATCGCCGCTGCCAAGCATTATCTGGGCGGCAAGGGCGCTGTGCGCGTGCACGGCGGCGGTTTTGCCGGTACGGTGCAGGCCTTTGTGCCGGTGGAGATGCTGGCAGACTTTAAGGCAAACATGGAAAAGATCCTCGGCGCAGGCCGCTGCCATGTGCTGAGCATCCGTCCCGAGGGAGGTGCTGTGCTGTGATCTCCACCGCCATCCAGCAGCTCGTGAACTACGGGCTGGACACCGGGCTGATTTTGCCTGATGACGAGATCTATATCCGCAATCAGCTGCTGATGACCATGCAGCTGGACGACTTTACCGCCCCGGAGGGCGAGGTGTGCTATACCGATCTGGAAAGCATCCTCAAGACCCTTGTGGACGATGCCGTTGCCCGCGGCGTGTGCGAGGATAACTCCACCGCACGCGATCTGTTCGACACCAAGCTGATGGGCGTGCTGACCCCGCGCCCCAGCATTGTGCGCGCAAACTTTGAGGAGCGGTACGAAAACGAGGGCCCGCAGGCCGCCACCGACTGGTTCTACAAGTTCAGTCAGGACACCGACTACATCCGCCGCTACCGTATCAAGCGCGACCTGAAGTGGGTCACCAAGACCGAGTACGGCGATCTGGATATCACCATCAACTTGTCCAAGCCGGAAAAAGACCCCAAGGCCATTGCCGCCGCAAAGCTTGCACCCCAGAGCGCTTACCCCAAGTGCCAGCTGTGTGCGGAGAACGAGGGCTACGCAGGCCGCATGAACCACCCCGCGCGCGAAAATCACCGCATCATCCCGCTGACCATCAACGACAGCGCGTGGAATTTGCAGTACAGTCCCTACGTTTACTACAACGAGCACTGCATCGTGTTCAATAACCAGCACACACCCATGAAGATCGAGCGGGCAACCTTCCGCAAGCTGCTGGATTTTGTGGGTCTGTTCCCCCACTATTTTGTGGGCAGCAACGCCGACCTGCCTATCGTGGGCGGCAGCATCCTGAGCCACGACCACTTCCAGGGCGGTCATTACGAGTTCGCCATGGCCAAAGCTCCCATTGAAAAGACGTGGGTGTTCCCCGGCTTTGAGGACGTGGAGGCCGGTATCGTGCACTGGCCCATGAGCTGCATCCGTCTGACCTGTGCAGATGACACACGCCTTGTGGAACTGGCCGATAAGCTGCTGGCTGCTTGGCGCGGCTACACCGATGAAAGCTGCTTTATCTTTGCCGAGACCGACGGCGAGCCCCACAACACCATTACCCCCATCGCCCGGATGCGGGACGGCAAGTATCAGCTGGATCTGGTGCTGCGCAATAACATCACCACCCCGGAGCATCCGCTGGGCGTGTACCACCCCCATGCAAAGCTGCACCACATCAAAAAAGAGAACATCGGCCTGATTGAGGTGATGGGTCTGGCCGTGCTGCCCAGCCGCCTGAAGCAGGAGCTGTTCGACCTTGCTGATGTGCTGGTGGCGCATCTGCCCACCGCAGAGTACCCCGAAGCCCTGCAAAAGCATGCCGAGTGGGCCGAGGAGATCCTTGCAAAGCACCCGGAGCTGAACGCAGATAACGTCCACACCATCCTGCAGGACGAGGTGGGCCATGTGTTCGCACAGGTGCTGGCCGATGCCGGTGTGTACAAGCTGGATGAAGCAGGTCGCGCCGGTTTTGTCCGCTTCCTTGAAAGCGTATAAGGAGTTCCATCCAAATGTTACTTCCACACCTGAAAATCACTCCTGACCGCTTATTTGACACATATACTTTTGACCAAAAAGCAAAAATCGTAAAAGGCTTTTTGTTTGATAAAAAAGGTCATTGTCAGTTAGACACTGAGGTTCTTGGCTTAGATGGCCAAAAAACGCGCGGTTGGAAATCAGGAAATGTTTTACGGCATCTAGGGCTGACAAGAGAATTCAAAAATATTTTTGATGGCTATTCTATCACGCAAGCAATTGATGCAATGAATTCCTCACCCGATGATTTTTCAGCTATTATAACCCTACTGAAATCTTTCACATAAGCCAAATAGAGTTGCTACGTTCAAAAAACTGTGTAGCAACTCTATTTTATATTATAGGAGATTCAAATGAATTATACTTTGGAAGTATGCGTAGACAGCACCGCCAGCGCACTGGCGGCAAAACGCGGCGGCGCTGATCGGCTGGAGCTGTGCGCCGACCTGATCATCGGCGGCACCACTCCTTCCCCTGCCCTGCTGCGTCAGGTCAAGGCTGAGACCGGCCTGCCGGTGCGGGCACTGCTGCGGCCCCGCTTTGGCGATTTCTGCTACGACCGCTACGAGCTGGCACAGATGGCCGAATGCGCCGCCGAGCTGGTAGCCGCCGGTGCGGACGGCATCGTGACCGGCGTGCTGACCCCGGCGGGAGCGCTGGACACAGACGCTCTGCGCCCCATCTATGCCGCAGCCCGGCAGGCGGCAGAAAAAGCACACCGCACCGTGGACTGCACCCTGCACCGTGCCTTTGACTGTCTGTTCGTGACCCCTTTGCCGCACTGGAACGTCGCAAGCAGCTGGGGCTACGCCATCCTGACCAGCGGACAGGCCGCAAGCGCCCCGCAGGGCGC
>ENA-OQKR01000035-OQKR01000035.1-human-gut-metagenome-genome-assembly--contig:-NODE-35-length-52091-cov-5.617639_pt1 | contig 52091 bp, 37 predicted proteins | sample MGYA00242803_ERZ504806 | MGnify/ENA primary metagenome ERZ504806 (study PRJEB26092, sample SAMD00036399) | human gut metagenome | host: Homo sapiens | study: EMG produced TPA metagenomics assembly of...
GTGAGTAGACACCGGACACCGTAACGGTGGGCGCCGCCCACCGGTCAGCGGCCAGAGCATGGGGGGCACGCCCGGTCCCGTTCCGAACCCGGAAGCTAAGCCCCATCGCGCCGAGAGTACTGCGGGGTCAGCCCGTGGGAGGCCAGGGCGCCGCTGACCGGTGGACGGCACCGAGCCGTACGCTTGAACTGAGAAGGGGGAGGCCTCGCGGCCTCCCCCTTTTTTGCGTTTACGGGGCGTAAATGACTCAATTACACCAGACGATCTTATCGTTTTTGGTATTGAGCCTTTATTTAAAGAAAATAAATCGAATAACAAGGGCAACTGCTATGGCCGCAATGATCAAAAGCAGGATTGCCAGTCGATGCTGCTTGCGCCGTTTACTTGACGAAACGAAGATTGATTTTCCTTGTTTTGGCGTTTCGAGATAGCGAGCCGAATGCGTCAAGGTTTGCTTTGGTCGAGGACCTCTTTGTTGATGAGCGGCGGATGCTTTCAGTGGCTCATCACTAGCTGCGCTGTTTTTAGATAATGGTGCGTCTTTCAGATATACAGGGTCTCCCGAGGCGACGCCCATATGTTTACGTCCCGTTTGGGCATCCTCGAGCGTTTGATATCGATTTCTCGTCACATACTCGGGCTCCGGATCATTAATGGGCTCTTGCGAGATGTGGGGGCGATGGAACCGTGGCGGCTGCGTGGAAGTGTCTTCCCCCTGCGTCTGCATTAACATTTTGCTCTGGCTTTGTTCGTCCATGATGCCCTTTAGCTCGTTACCGACAACGTGTACGCGCTCATTGTAAGCCCCCGTTATTTGTAGCTGCGAACATACTCGTTAATTAAGCTCTGGTTCAAAAAACCTTAACCTTACTAAAACCTTAGTCACGCACACTTAGATATGCTTATAGTACTGGACTCAAAAAACTTTATAGTCGATGTATATATAAGCACTGTGTGGGCATATATAAGAGCGTCAAAAGAAGTCCCAGTCACCTAGAAGATGACTCGGCAGTCCTTAAAAGGAGTGGTAAACATGGCAAGCATGGTTCCTTATCGTTCGGTTTTTGGCGTTCGTCCTTCTGCTAGCTCGTTGTTCGATCTGTTTGATGATATGACCGACCTTGCAAACAACTCGATTGCTTCCAAGGCGTTCCCCGTTGACGTTGAGGATAAGGGCGACGGCTATGAGGTCAAGGCTTATCTGACCGGCGTCGCCAAGGACGATATCGATGTCGAGCTTAACGAGGGCCGTCTGTCCATTAGCGTGAATGTCGAGGAAGACGAGGAGAACGAGGGCAAGAACTTCCTGCAGAAGGAGTTCAGCTCGTACAGCGCGACGCGTGGCGTATATCTAAAGGACGCTTCGAGCGAGGGCCTCTCGGCTAAGTACGCTGACGGCATCCTGACCGTTACGGTTCCCAAGATCGTCGAGAAGAAGAACGTTACGAAGATCTCCATTGACTAACTTCGTTGGTGTTCTGCGCTATTAAAAGACAGCAAAAGGGGCTGGGAAGCGATTCTCGGCCCCTTTTGCTGTCTAGGACAGTCTATTGAATGGTTGCCGGTTGATACTGACTCGCAGGGCGTATCGAGAGTTTTCGCGATCCTTGGAGAAGGGTTGCGGAGCTGCCGACCTCGTCATCTAGGGTTGCGGCCAGAGCTTTGGCATAGCTTTTGACGGTAAGGCTCGGACGATTGTTATCTTGGCTGATATGCATGGCAATGAGCTGTTCGGTGCGATCGGTAACAAGTTCGCGCGCGGCTTCGGCGGCTTGGCCATTGGAGAGGTGTCCCCTTGCAGACAGGATGCGCTCCTGAAGAAAGCGGGGATATTCTCCCTCGCGCAGCATGGTCACATCGTGGTTGCTTTCGAGTGCGAGGACTCGACAATCTTCGAGGGTGTTCATGGCCTGGCTCGATAGCTCTCCGGTGTCGGTGGCAAAGCCGATGGAATCATCGAGGGTGTCGAATCGATAGCCGACTGGATTGATGACATCGTGTGACGTTGAGTAGGTTTGCACGTGGATGCCGGCAATGGATAGGGTGTCACCGGGATCGAATTCCTCGACAGGCAGATGCGAAAGATTTTCTTTGCTCGAAAGAGTGCCCCTGCTGGCAAAGAGGGGGCCGTGCCAGTGCTTGCACCAGACATCGAGGCCCTTGATGTGATCGCTATGCTCATGAGTAATGAGAAGAGCCGAGACGTTGTCTGCCGAGAGCCCCAGTTCTGCCATGCGCTTTAATGTCTCGCGGCGAGACAGTCCGTCATCGACCATAATGAGCCCCTGCGGGCCCTCGATGAGTGCGCAGTTGCCTTTAGAGCCACTGCCGAGGATATGAAGGTGCAGACGAGACATAAGATTCCAAAGGATACAATGGGTGCGGACGAATAGAGGAGGAAGCGAATGCCAACGGTATCACAGCATTACGGACACCATGCCGTGCCTGGGGCAGTCGATGAGACCCGGACGAGACAGCAGGCTGCTCCTGTCGTGCTCATGGTATCAGGCGGCGCGGACTCGACGGCACTGCTTCTTATGGCGTGCACATCAAAGCTGGATATCCAAGACGGACGCGGTGTTGCCCCCATTGCTCGCGAGCGCCTGCATGTGCTGCATGTAAACCATCATCTGCGCGGCAAGGCGTCCGATGGCGACGAGGCCTTTGTGCGTGAGCTCTGCGCGCAATATGGTTTACCGCTGTGTGTGGAGCACGCTTATTTTGATGGGGAGTCGGGCAATATTGAGGCCGCGGCCCGCGAGGTGCGCTATGCCGCGGCGCGGAGGTATGTTCGCGAACTCTGCGCCCAGACGGGGGCGCCGCGAACGGCGGCTCGTATCTGCACCGCGCACACGTCTTCGGATCGCGCGGAAACGTTTTTGATGAACGCGATTAAGGGTTCGGGGCCCGCTGGTCTATCGAGCATTCCTCGCCGGAGGAATATCGTGGTGCGTCCCTTGCTCGACCTAACTCATGGCGAGCTCGTGGGCTATCTACAGGTACATGGTCAGCCGTGGCGTGAAGACGAGAGCAATGAGGATATCTCGTATCTGCGAAACTACGTGCGCCATCGAGTGATGCCGGTGGTGGCGCAGCGCAACGCGAGCGTCTGCAAGACGATTGGCGCCGCCTGTGAGATCTTGGGTGATGAAGATGCGTTTCTATCCCAGCTGTCGGCACAGGCGTTTCGAAGCTGTTTGCGCAAAGAGGCGGCGGGCGCGCTGGTGCTCGATGCCAGGCGCCTTGCTGCGGCCGAGGTGGTAATCGCGCGGCGCATCGTGCGACTGGCGATTAAGCGCATCGATCCGGACGCTCGTCCCGAGATGCGACATGTGGAGCGAGTCCTTTCCTGCGTTGCCGAGGGCGCCGGCTCGGTCACGCTTCCGGCGGGGATTGACGCACGCATTGAGTTTGGCATGCTGGCGTTTAAGGCGCCGGCGGCTCGCGAGGGCCTGGTCGCGGACTGGGTTACCGTACCCGGTCGTTTGCCGTTGGGCGGGGGGCGCATGCTGGTCGCAGAGCCGATGGCCGTTGAGCCGGGATGCGATATCGTGCGCCGCGCCCGTGAGCTTGCGGTTGCCGGGGAAGTGACAGCTTTGGTAGACGCGGCTGCCCTGGGTTTTGCCGACAGCGATAGTGAGCGGATCCTGGCGGGCTCACGTGGCGAGATCCCTGCAGAGGCGCGATTGGCGCGCCTGTGGGTGGACGGTCCCGCACCGGGAGACGTGATGTGCCCGTTAGGAATGAGTGGCCGAAGCAAGAAGGTATCCGACTTGCTAGGCGAGGCTCGCATTCCCGTTTCCGAGCGCGCCGGCGTGCCCGTGGTGAGGACGGCGCCGGGAGGTGCCGTGGTGTGGGTCGCCGGAGTTCGCGCGGACGAACGTTTTAAATGCACGGCGGCGACGCGTGTGGCTTATCTGCTTCGCGTGGTTGACGCGGATTAGCCCCTCGCACCAGCTGTTCTGTGCGGCGTTGACGGTATTCCCGCGCTGATGGTGCGCAGGCTGGAAAATATACCCCGTGCGCTGCTAGAATGTGTAGTTCGCGTCCATACGGCGGTGTGTGGGCGATTAAGCACAAGAAAGGGTTGTCATGGCTTCTCAACATCCGGATATCGAGAAGGTTCTGTTTACGCAGGAGGATATCGACGGCATCGTTTCTCGCCTGGGCGAGGAGATCACTCGCGACTACGCGGGTAAGGATCTGGTGCTGATCGCGGTTCTGCGCGGTGCCGTTGTCTTTATGGGCGACCTGATGCGCAAGATTGAGCTACCGACCAACATCGATTTCATGGCTGTTTCGAGCTATGGCGACGGTGTGAAGTCTTCGGGCATCGTGCGTATCATTAAGGATCTGGATATCGACATCCGTGGTCGCGACGTGCTGATCGTCGAGGACATTCTGGACTCGGGCCTGACCCTCAAGTACCTGATGAAGAACCTCGAGAGCCGCAAGCCCGCTTCGCTGGAGGTCGCTGCCTTCCTGTGGAAGGACGTTGAGGACCGCACCTCGGCCATCACGCCCAAGTATGTTGGAACCCATTGCCCCGATGCCTTTGTGGTGGGCTACGGCCTCGACTATGCCGAGCGCTATCGTAACCTTCCGTATCTGGGCATTTTGAAACCGGAGGTTTATTCGTAAGATGCCCGACGACCATAACGATAACAATTCCCAGACTCCCCGGGAGCCTAAGATCCCGGGGATGCCCGGAGGCAAGAAGCCCACGCGTACGGGCTGGCTGTATTTTATTTTGGCTTGCGCGCTTCTGGGCTACGCCTTCTTTAACATGGGCTCCGGCTTTGCCAATTCCAGCAATACCGTTAAGCTCGCGACGAGCGAGATGGTGAGCGCCATCAAGCAGGATCGCGTCGAAGATCTGACCTATACGGTTCAAGACGGAAGCGTGACGGGTCATTACTGGAAGACGAAGAAGGACAAGGGCGATACGAGCGAGCTCAAGAGCTTCTCCTCGACCTATGTCGGCTCCGATTCGCTTGCCGAGCTCATGTCGGAGCACCCCGATACCAAGTACATCGTCAACACCAACGATCCCGATTTTTGGGGCGACTTGGCGATGAGTGTGCTTCCGACGATCGCCCTTATCGCCATCATGTTCTACTTTATGCGCCAGATGATGGGCGCCAACAACAGGAACATGCAGTTTGGCAAGACCAACGCCAAGACCAACGAGGCCACACGCCCCAAGGTCAAGTTTGAAGACGTTGCCGGCGTGGACGAGGCAGTCGAGGAGCTCGAGGAGATCCGTGACTTTTTGAGCGATCCGGATCGCTATCGCAAGCTGGGCGCCAAGATCCCGCGTGGCGTGTTGCTGGTTGGCCCTCCGGGCACCGGTAAAACGCTGCTGGCCAAGGCCGTTGCCGGCGAGGCGGGCGTGCCGTTCTTTAGCATCTCGGGTTCCGACTTTGTCGAGATGTTCGTAGGTGTCGGCGCCAGCCGTGTGCGTGACCTCTTTAAGGAGGCCAAGTCCCAGGCCCCGTCGATCATCTTCATCGATGAGATCGATGCCGTGGGACGTCAGCGCGGAGCCGGCTTGGGCGGCGGTCACGACGAGCGCGAGCAGACGCTCAACCAGCTGCTGGTCGAGATGGACGGCTTTGAGGAAAGCGAGTCGGTCATCCTGATCGCTGCGACCAACCGTCCTGACATCCTGGATCCGGCATTGCTGCGTCCCGGCCGTTTTGACCGTCAGGTTACGGTCGACCGTCCGGATGTGAAGGGCCGCGAGCAGATCTTGCGCGTGCATGCCGAGAACAAGCCGATGGACGAGGACGTTAAGTTTGAGAAGCTCGCCCAGATGACCGTTGGCTTTACTGGTGCCGATTTGGCGAACCTGCTCAACGAGTCTGCGCTGCTGGCCGCTCGCCGTCATCGTTCCGTGATCTCGATGGACGAGGTCGAGGAGTCGATGGAGCGCGTGATTGCCGGACCGCAACGCAAGGGTCGCGTGATGACCGAGGCCGAGCGCACCACGATTGCCTACCACGAGAGCGGTCATGCCCTGGTGGGCCACATCCTGGAGCACTCCGATCCGGTCCACAAGATCTCGATCGTCAGCCGCGGCCAGGCGCTGGGCTACACGCTGCAGCTTCCGCAGGAGGACCACTTCCTCAAGACCAAGAACGAGATGCTCGACGAGCTCGCCGTGTTCTTGGGAGGTCGCGTTGCCGAGGAGCTCATGTGCGATGACATCACGTCGGGCGCGAGCAACGATCTGGAGCGCGCAACCAAGATGGCGCGCGAGATGGTCACGCGCCTGGGCATGAGCGAGGAGCTGGGCACGCAAGTGTTTGGCGAGGCGCAACATCAGGTGTTCCTTGGTCGCGATTACGCCGATCACCAGGATTACTCCGAGGAGACGGCGCGCCGCATCGATATCGAGGTTCAGCGCATTATGCGTGAGGCCCATCGTCGTGCGGTCGAGATTCTGGACGCCCGTCGCGATCAGCTCGATCTGATGGCGAAGGTGCTGCTTGAGCGCGAGACCGTCGAAGGCGACGCCGTGAACGCCCTGCTCGACAACGAGTGGGATGCTTACCTTGAGCGCGAGGGCGATATCCTGGCGGCCAAGGAGGAGCGCAACGCCAAGGCGGCCGGCATGCCGACCAAGAAGCGCTCGCCTCGCATGAGCGAGGAGGAGTTGGCGGCTGATGCCGCGGCCTTTGCGCAGGCGGCCATGCAGGAGGATGCCGAAGCCGCATCCGATGATGCCGGAGATGGCAATGCCGCCAACGCTGACGGCAACACCGACGCCGACAAATAGTTCTTGTAGCGAAAGCCTCCGCGGGGAAACCTGTGGAGGCTTTTCTTTTAAGCGCAATGTTGATTGGGGACAGACTTAAATGAGCGTTTTCACGCATTTAAGTCTGTCCCCAATCAACATTGCTGCGGCACTTTGCTCAGCTAAAGCGTACAATAGCGCCTATGCGAAAGGGGAACAGATGATCAACGAAACTATGTATGCTCGCGGTGCGGAAAGCTCCATCATCCGTGAGATCTTTAGCTATGGCCTTGAGCGCAGGGCACAGATCGGTGCGGAGAACGTATTCGATTTTTCGCTGGGTAACCCGAGCGTTCCGGCACCTGCCGCCGTGGCTGAGTCCATTAAGAAGGCATTGGAGCTGCCGAGCGACCAGCTGCATGGATACACGCCTGCGCCGGGTCTGCCGCAATGTCGAGCGGCCGTCGCCGACTCGCTCAACCGTCGCTTTGGCACGAACTATGAGGGCAAAGACGTCTTTATGACGGTGGGTGCCGCGGCTTCGCTCACCTGCACGCTCAACGCCGTTACGAACCCGGGCGACGAGGTTATTGTTATCGCCCCATACTTTCCGGAGTATCGCGTTTGGATTGAGAAGGCCGGCTGTACGTGTGTTGAGGCGCTCGCCGATGAAGATGCGTTCCAGCTGAGCGTGGACAACGTGCTCAAGGCGATTACCGATAAGACGACTGCCGTCATCATCGACTCGCCCAACAATCCGACCGGTGCGTTATATACACGCGACACGCTGACGCGACTGGCCAATGTTCTGCGCGAGGTCAACGCCAAGCGCGATCCCGAGAATCCGATTATGCTCATCTCGGATGAGCCGTACCGCGAGATCGTGTACGGTGCCGAGGTGCCTTGGGTGCCTTCGATCTACGAGCACACCATCGTGTGCTACTCGTATTCCAAGTCGCTTTCGCTACCGGGCGAGCGCGTCGGGTGGATCCTGGTTCCCAATACGAATCCTCAGGCAGCTCGTCTAATGCCCGCCGTTGCCGGTGCCGCCCGTACGCTGGGCTTCGTGTGTGCACCGGCGCTCTTCCAGCGCGTGATCATCGATTGCATCGATGAGCCGAGTGACGTTGAGGCCTATGCGCGCAACCGCACCGCGCTTACCGATGCGCTGGCGGAGTACGGCTACACCTATGTTGAGCCGGATGGCGCGTTCTACCTGTGGGTGAAAGCGCTGGAGCCCGATGCGAACGCCTTCTGTGAGCGCGCGAAGAAGTATGAGCTGCTCGCGGTGCCTTCGGATAGCTTTGGCATGCCGGGCTGGTTCCGCCTGGGCTACTGCGTGAGCTATGAGACAATCGTCAACTCGCTGCCTGCCTGGAAGCAGCTGGCCGACGAATATCGTCGAAAGTAAAGCGCTCTGCTTACAATGTTTTACGTGAAACGGGGTTTGGTTTTAAGCCAGACCCCGTTGTCTATGCCGTTGTGTGATTGGGATGAAGCAGTTTTACGACTGCCGAAAGCTATGCGTACAATGAATATACGCGACGGCCATACTGGACAAGGAGACCCGATGCCCTACCTTCTTTCTTGTGATATTCATACTCATACGATGTTCTCTGCGCATGCGTACTCAACCATCGAGGAGAACATCTATTGGGCGGCAGAGCGTGGTCTGCAGGTGCTCGGATCTGCCGACCATCTGAGCTCTATGGTTACAGCCTGCCCCAATGACCTGCGCAGTTACCAGTTCTTTATCAACCAGGATATCTGGCCGCGCATTTGGAGCGGCGTGCTGGTGCTGCGTGGTGCCGAGGCTGATATCGTTTCGCTGGACGGAAGCCTGTTTGGCGAGGATACTCCTGTCACGCTCGATATCGCCGGCGATTCGTATAGTCGTGAGCATTCGCTGTTCGATTTGGTGACGCGCAATTTGGATTATTTGGTGGCAAGCGTGCATAATCCGCAGATTGCCGAAGGCGCGACGCTCGCCCAGACAACCGAGATGTATATCAATGCCTTGGAACACCCCAAGGTATTCATGCTGGGGCACGCGGGGCGCTCGGGCGTGCCGTTCGATATCGATGAGGTGCTGCTGGCGGCCAAGGCCAAGCACAAGATTATCGAGATCAACAACCATAGTCTTGAACACGGTGTCGACACTGAGCATTGGGCCGTATGCCGCAAGATCGCCGAGCGCTGCGCCGAGCTGGGCGTGGGTATTGGCGTGTCGACCGATGCCCACATTGGCATGGCCATTGGCAAACTCGATCACGCGCGCAAGATGCTTGACGAGATTCACTTCCCGCTGGATTTGATCGTGACGCGCGACCGCGAGACGCTGCTGCGCGAGATGGCGGCAGCCGGCGTGTGTGACCTGCGCAAGGGGATGTAGCGGAGTTCATAAACCAAGCGAAGGGGGCGGTCCAGACGGGCCGCCCCCCTTTCTTGTCTCGAAAATCTACCGGGGTGGATTAGCGGCGCTCGAGGACCGCTACGGTTTCGGTGTGGTCGGTATGGGGGAACATGTCGACGGGCGTGATCTTGAGCAGGCGATAGCTTCCGTCGAGGAGCTGGTGCAGGTCGCGCTCTTGGGTCACGGGGTTGCAGCTGATATAGGTGATGCGGCGCGGCTTAAGTGCGCAGGCGGCTTCGAGGAACTCGGGTGTGGAGCCGGCGCGCGGCGGGTCGATGGAGAGAACGTCAACGCGCTCGTTGTTATCGGCAGCGTCCAGGATGTAATCGGTGGCGTCGTCGGCCATAAACCAAGCGCTGCGGGTGAGGCCGTTGAGCTCGGCATTGCGGCGTGCGTCGGCAATGCCCGCCGGGTTGCGCTCCACACCGAGCAGCATGATGCCGATACCCTTGTTCTGGGCTTCTTTAGCTGCGCAAAGACCGATGGTGCCGCTGCCGCAGTAGGCATCCATAAGCACATCGCCCTGGCGCAGATCCATGCCATCGATAGCGAGCTGGTAGAGCAGCTCGGTCTGCTGCGGGTTGGTCTGGTAGAACGCGGTAGGGGAGATATCGAATTCGCAACCGAGCAGCTGGTCGCGCATGCACTCGGCGCCATAGACGATACGAGTCTCCTCACCCAAGATGGCGTTACCGGGGCGTCCGTTGATGTTTTGGGCAACGGTGACGATATGCGGATCGAGTGCGGCGACAGCCTCAAAGAACTCCTGCGCATGCGGCAAGTCGCGCTGAGCGGTCACGAGGGTGACCATAATCTGGTCGGTACGCCAACCGCAGCGGACGACGGCATAGCGGAGCAAGCCCAGATGCTTGTCCTCGTTAAAGGCGGGAATGTGCAGGCGCTCAGCTTCACGCGCGATGCCGTTAAGAATCTGTCGGGCGCCCGGTACCTCGACGGGGCATTCGGGCACGGCAACGATTCTGTGCGAACCGCGCTCAAAGAAGCCGCAGCGGACAGCGCCCTCCTTACCGGGAGCAAAGGGAGTGGCAGCCTTATGACGAAAACCACGCGGCGCAGGATACTTGCCCGGGTCGCCCAAGGTGACGCCCATACCGCGAATGGGGTCGACGCTAATACCCTCGCGCTCGCAAAGAGCAGCAAAAAGCTCCTCCATAGCAGCCTGCTTAGCTGCCAACTGCTTTTTATAAGGACGATTGAGCGCCGTGCACCCACCGCAAGCTTTCATGATCGAACAGGGAGACTTGGGGTCCACAGCCTTACGTGCAGACGAAACCCGATCTTTATGCGAGCGCTTGGAGCGAGTCTGAGATGCCTTATCCTCGTTCCGACGAGAGCCGGGACGCTTGGCCTTAGCCTTGCCCTTCGCATCCTGAGACGACTTGGATTTCTGAGAAGATTTTTTCTCCTCCGACCCCTCAGCCGCCTCAATCAAAGCACGACGAGCCTTACGCTCCGCACGAGATTCTGCCATCAATAACTCCACTAATTCATGAATTAAAGCTGCAAGTATTGTACCGTGCCAAGCCAGCAGACGATATGCAAGCGGTTTAATCGTGTCAGTGATAAGCCCGACGACGGTTGCCCGCCGCGTGAGGGGTGTGGGGGTTAAGTTTATCGCGAGTTCCGCACGAACAGGAGGCCACTTAATGTGGCCTCCGTCGTGAGCAGGACTGTAGAGCAGGAAACTTAACCCCCACACCCCTCACGCGGCGGGCAAACTCGCCTTGTGCTCTATCACGCTAAAGTGTATGATTCTGAACGTTACATGACTCACTTTACCTAACTAAAGTGCTATCGAGGGGGAATACCATGAATAGCGATATGTCTCGTCGTCAGTTTGTTGGTCTAGCCGGCTCGCTTGCCACGGTGCTTGGCCTTGGTCTTGTCGGCTGCGGCGGCGGTGCCGGCAAGGGCTCCGCTGCTGGTTCTGCCGCGGCCAAGGATGTGAAGGGCGCTGCGGAGTCCAAGAAGCTCGTGGTGGGCTTTGATAAGTCCTATCCTCCGTACGGCTTTGTGGGCGACGATGGCGAGTACACCGGCTTTGATCTCGATCTGGCCAAGGCTGTTGCCGATAAGCAGGGCTGGGAGGTCAAATACGAGGCCATCGACTGGGACGCCAAGGATACGCTGCTCAACTCCGGCGCCATCAACTGCATCTGGAACGGCTTTACCATGGAGGGCCGTGAGGACGACTACACGTTCTCCGAGCCGTACATGCTCAACGAGCAGGTGCTGGTGGTAAAGAAGGATGCGGGCATCAAGAGCTGGGACGATCTTGCCGGCAAGACCGTGATTACCCAGACCGATTCCGCTGCGCAGGATGTACTCGAGGGTGACCAGAAGGATCTGGCGGCGACGTTTGCCACGCTCGACACGATCGGCGAGTACAACACGGCCTTTATGCAGCTCGAGAGCGGCGCGGTCGATGCCGTGGCTTGCGACCTTTCGATTGCCCAGTATCAGCTTGCCGCCAAGCCCGATGCCTATACGCAGCTCGACAAGCCGCTGTCCAGCGAGCACTACGCCGTCGGCTTTAAGAAGGGCGACACCAAGTCCGCCGATGCCGTGACCGAGTCGCTCAAGGCGCTCTACGAGGACGGCACGGTCAAGGACCTGTGCGATAAGTATTCAAGCTATGGTCTTTCCTTCGACAACTGGGTGCTCAAATAGCGGCTTTCCCAGGCACCCGATTTTGCCGTTCAAACCGTCGCTTGCGTACATTTAGTACGCGGCGCTCCTCTTTCACGGCAAACTCGGGCACCTGGAAAACCCGCTTTAGCATTGGGTTCGCTGTTCCGTTACTGTGAAAGAGAGCTTGGGTTGTCTATTCAGGTCATGATGCAGATGCTTGGCCAGGGATTCTTGGTCAGCTTGCAGCTGTTTGTGCTGACGTTGCTCGGGTCGATTCCGCTGGGAATTCCCGTGGTGTTTATGCGCATGAGCAAAATTGCGCCGCTTCGCTGGATCGCGCGCATCTATATTTCGGTCATGCGCGGCACGCCGCTCATGCTACAGATGTTTGCCATCTACTTCGCCCCGTACTACGTGTTCGGCATCTCGCTCACGCCCGATTCCAAGTGGACGGCGTGCGTTGTGGCGTTCATCATCAACTACGCCGGCTACTTTGCCGAGATCTATCGCTCGGGCCTGCAGTCGATTCCGCGTGGTCAATATGAGGCCGCCGAGGTGCTGGGCTACTCGCGTCTGCAGACATTTTTGTACATCGTGATGCCGCAAGTTGCCAAACGCATTTTGCCGGCGATGGGCAACGAGATCATCACGCTGGTCAAGGACACATCGCTGGCGTTTGCCATCGGCGTGGGGGAGATGTTCTCGACGGCCAAGGCGCTGGTTGCCTCGCAAGTGAGTATGGTGCCGTTTGCGATCGCGGCGCTGATTTACTGGGTCTTTAACTTTGTGGTCGAGATGCTGCTGGGCGCCGCCGAAAAGAAGCTGGACTATTACCATGACTAGATCGTTCCGCCGTTCTAGCGAACGGCGGACTGCTCGACGCTGCGCGCGTGCCTGACGGCCAATCTGCTCCTCAAACCGTCGCTTGCGTACAGAAGTACGCGGCGCTCCTCTTTCGAAGCACATTGTCTCGTCAGCCACACGCTCGCTGACTTCTCAAACACATGGAGGTTCCCGTGTTCGGAACGGTAATGATGATAACGAACGCGCGTAAGGCGTTTGGCGGCAATGAGGTGCTCAAGGATATCTCACTCGAGGTAAAGCGCGGCGAGGTCGTGGCGATTATCGGGCCTTCGGGCGGCGGTAAGTCCACGCTGCTGCGCTGTGCCACGCTGCTCGAGACGCTCGATGGTGGCTCGCTCTCGTTTGGCGACCTTGCCGTCGCGACAGATGCGGGTTCGGGCGCGGTGTACGCAAAGGGCGATGTACCTAAACAGGCGCGCTCGCGGTTTGGTCTGGTGTTTCAGAACTACAATCTGTTCCCGCACTATACCGTGATGAAAAACATCACCGATGCACCGATCCGCGTGCTTAAGCGCCCGCGCGAGCAGGCGGAGGCCCGCGCACACGAGCTTATTGCACAGATGGGGCTTACGGGTAACGAGAACAAGGTGCCCTGCGAGCTTTCGGGCGGTCAGCAGCAGCGCGTGAGTATTGCCCGCGCCTTGGCGCTCGACCCGGAAATCTTGTTCTTTGACGAGCCGACCTCGGCGCTCGATCCAGAGTTGACGGCCGAGGTGCTGCGTGTCATTAAAGACCTCGCTGCGCAGAATATGACTATGGTGATCGTGACACACGCGATGCAGTTTGCCCGCGACGTTGCCGACCGCGTGGTCTTTATGGACGGCGGTCGTATTGTCGAGGAGGGACCTGCCGAGCAGGTCATCGACCATCCGCGCGAGCAGCGCACGCGTGAGTTCTTGAGCCGTATCGAGGGATAGGCTCAGGTATTTACTCAACTATTAATTGAGGCGAAGCCGCCGCAGGTCTTACGGTCTGTGGCGGCTTTTGTTTGCGTCGACGGGGTTCAATAATCGACTCACAAGCTTGTCTCTTCCTCTCGCCGCCTGTATTCATACGTGCGCCGAAAGGTATGCATGGACAGCCGCCCGTGAGGGTAGGGTGGTGGCATAGGACATTTGGAGGGTGAGTCGGCTCGGCTGCCGACCATGCTGCTCCCAGGACGGCACCGACCGCGAACTCTCCCCGTTGGCGTCGCGCATTGCGCGCGGCCCTGCAAGGAGGTCATCATGGGTGCTCCCAAGACCGGTGACGTAAGGAACGTGGTGCTCGTAGGCCAAGGCGGGGTGGGCAAGACTTCACTCGCCGAGGCCATGCTCCACCTTTCCGGCAAGACCGCCCGCCTGGGCGGCCACGACGGCACCAAGCCCACGCTCGACTATGACCCCGAAGAGGTCAAGCGTGCGTTTTCCATCTCGACAACCATCGCGCCGATCGACTGGAAGGGCGCTCGTATCAATGTGCTCGATGCCCCGTGCTACCCCGATTTTATCGGCGACGCCTTTGCCGCGATGAGCGTCTGCGAGACGGCCCTGTTTGTGGTCGACGCCGAGGCCGGCCCGCAGCCTACGACGGTTAAGCTCTGGTATGCCGCCGAGGATCTGCGCCTGGCGCGTGCGGTGTTCGTAAACCGCCTGTCGCGCTCCGAGGCCAGCTTTGCGACCACAATGGACCTGCTGCAGGAGCGCTTTGGTACGCGCCTGGGCGCCGTGACTCTTCCCTGGGGCGAAGGCGAGGACTTTGACGGCATCATCGACCTGGTGCGCATGAAGGCGCGCCATTGCAACGGCGCCGAGGCCGTTGAGTCGGAGATTCCCGAGGAGTATCGTGCCCAGGCCGAGGAGGCCCATGACCATCTGTGCGAGCTGGTGGCCGAGGCCGACGACGAACTGATGATGAAGTACTTGGAAGGCGAGGAGACGCTGACGCAGGAGGAGCTTGAAGGCCTGCTGTCGAAGGCGATTGCCGAGCGCATCTTTGTGCCGGTCTTTGCGGGCGATTGCATTAAGGAGCAGGGCGTCAACTCGCTGATGGACGACATCGCGACGTACTTCCCGGCGCCGACCGACTACGGCGAGATGCCGCTCATCGACGGCGATTCGCTTAAGATCTCGAGTGACGATGACCGTCCGGTGGCGTTTGTGTTTAAGACGCTGGCCGATCCGCAGCAGGGTCGCATCAGCTTTATCAAGGTGCTGACGGGTACGCTTGAGCCGGGTCTTGAGCTGATCAACGCGCGCACGCGCAAGGGCGACCGTCTGGCTCACCTGTATGTGATGTGCGGTCGCGACATGACCGAGGTCGGTCACGCCTATGCCGGCGACATCATCGTGGCGCCCAAGCTGGCGGCCGAGACGGGCGATACGCTCTCCATTACCGGTAAGGTCGAGGCTGCGGCGTTTAAGTTCCCCAACTCTCAGTACCGCATCGCCATCGAGGCCGAGAATCGCGGCGACGAAGAGAAGCTCTACACGTTTATCGAGAAGGCCTGCAAGGCAGACCCGACCATGAGCATCGACCGCGACGAGGAGACTGGCCAGACCATTATCTCTGCCGTTGGTGAGGCACAGGTTTCGGTGCTGCTCAACCGTCTGGAGGACCGCACCAAGGTCGCCGCCAAGAGCGTGCCGATCCGCATTCCGTATCGCGAGACCATCCGCCGCACGGCGAGCGCCCAGGGTCGCCACAAGAAGCAGACCGGCGGTGCCGGTCAGTACGGCGACTGCTGGCTGCGCGTCGAGCCGCTCATTGGGTCCGACGGCACGAGCGACGGCTATGAGTTCGTGGACGAGGTCGTGGGCGGTCGCATTCCGCGCTCGCTGATTCCCGCCGTGGACAAGGGCGTCCAGGAGACCATGAAGGACGGTATTATTGCCGGCTACCCGCTCACGGGCATTCGCGTGGCTGTGTACGACGGTTCGTATCACAGCGTCGACTCCAACGAGATGGCGTTCCGCGCGGCGGCTCGCATCGGCCTGCGCAAGGCATGCGCCGATGCCGATCCAGTGGTGCTGGAGCCTATCGAGGAAATCACGGTGACGATCCCCGAGAGCTACGCCGGCGCCGTGATGGGCGACATCTCGGCCTCGCGCGGTCGCGTGACGGGCATGGAGACCGATGAGCGCGGAGACACCGTGGTCATTGCCCAGGCGCCGCTGGCCGAGCTGACGGATTACTCGACGCGCCTGCGCTCCATCACGCGCGGCACGGGCGACTTTACCATGAAGCCCGCGGGCTATGAGCAGGTGCCCTATGACGTTCAGGCCAAGCTGGTCGAGCGCTATGAGGAGGGCCGCGCCAAGTAGCGTGTGGCGTTGCCTGCAACATACATGCCGATGCAAGGGCCGCTCTGGGCAATCCGGGGCGGCCTTTTTTTGATTCCTGGGGGACGGGGGAAACGGACCATGTTAGGTTTTGGGGCAGCTTGGTCGGCCCTAGTCCCCCGAGGCCTGATTGCGGCCGGTGGCGTAGTCGATCTGCACGTGCGGCTGCAGATTGTAGCAATATACGTGGAAGCACAGGGTTTTGCCGTGGTCTTCGATCGATTGTGCTTCCAGACGAATGCCACGACAGACGAGCTCCTCCTCGTTGTACATAGGCGTGACGCGATAGAGCACGTGGTTGCCCGTGTCGCGGACGTAGTCGAGGATCTGCTCTTCAAACGGCAGCATGCCCGTCTCGTTGAGATAGCGCGTGCCGGTGAGGAGATTCTTGCGGTTGGCGTTTTCGCCGCAGAGTGACCAGGCGATGAGGTGGCAGCGGTTGTAGAGGCTCTGGCCTGGAATAAAGTCGTAGCGCTGCTGGTGCCAACCGGCAGGATGGATACGCGAGATATCGCCGCGCTTGCCCTGACCGAGCGATTCGGGGCCCACGCAGGCGAGCGCCTTGCGAGTGCGGCCCAGGCTGTCGAGCTTGGAGAATTTCTTAAAGCAGCCCTCTTCGGTGGCACGATCGTATTCATCGAGTGTGAATGACGGCGTGCCGAGCGGATGCGTGCCGTCGGCGCGGAGGGCAACGTAGGGGTTGCCGGCGTAGTCGGGAATGCTGCTGAGATATACACCGCGGGCGCGGTTGAGGTCGGGGTTTTCGACCTCGTCGATGGGGGTGACGTTTGAAGAGGCATCGTCAGCGGTGTCGGTCGTGGCGGATTCAGAGCCATCGCCGGAGTCCTGATCATCTTCGGAGTCCGTGGAGCTCGCTGTTCCCGATTCGAGCCGGGCAACCAGGTCTGCTTCGTCGTCGGTGCGGTTGGGGCTCTCGCTTTGCTTCTCGGCCAGAGCAGCCGCCTGCTCATCGCTTTGCGGCGAGAGCAGCTTGGGCGCTCCGTCGAGCGACCCTGTGAACAGCGCAAACCCCAGCACCACGGCGGTGCCGATGGAAAGTACTTGCTTGTAGGCGGACTTGCGCGACATTGAGGCTCCTGGCTAGACGGTTGGGAATCTACCAGTCTAGCAGGTGCCGCCGCAGGCAGTTTTGCCGAACAGATTCTTAAAGATTGGGGGCGCTACCGATCCATTTGCCCTAGAAGGGGTTGCGATGGTTGGGACGTGTGGGGCTCGACGTTTCCCCAGATAAAACCTGCCAAAATAAATCTGTCCCCTTTTAGAAGGTCGGCAACAATTTATGTGGTTCAGGTTGAGCATGCGCGAGCGAGCAGATTGCCGTGCCCGGGGCCTGCGCAGCGCCGAGCGGTTACGCCGTTTGTAAAACGGCGTAACTTAAAGATTCATGTTGCCGTGGATGTAGGGGGCGACCTCGGGGGAGATGTGTCCGCAGCCTAGGTTGCGCAGCGCGGACTCGATGGCGGCGGGCAGCGGGGTCTTTCCCTCGTCGTTGACCACGGTACCGCCGAGGGCGGCGATCTTGGCGACATCTGCCGGGGCGGCTTCGATATGCATGCAGCCGCCGACCAGGCGTGCGCGGACCTGCGCCAGGTCAAGATCGTGCAGATAATCCTCGCAGGCGCGGATTAAATCGACCTTCTCGCGCGTAAGCTCCTCGCCCGTGGGAATGCGCGTGGCCAAGCAGGCGCCTGCCGGCAGGTTCCAGACGGGGTAGCCCCATGCGCGCAGCAGCTCGCGCTCTTCGTCCTTGGTAAAGCCGACCTCCATAAGGGGTGAGCGTACACCGAGCTCTTCTGCCGCACGCATGCCGGGGCGGTAGTCACCGCGATCGCTTGCATTGCTGCCATCGATGACGGTGGGAAAGCCTAGCGACTTGGCGTGGTTGACGATAGCGGTAAAGCCGGCGCGCTTGCAGTGGTAGCAGCGGTCGGCATCGTTGCAGGCTACCTGGGGGAGCTGCAGCTGATCGACCGAAAGATTGAGCACGGGGAGCATAAAATGCGGACCCTCATCGGTTTGTCCGTCAACGGACCGCTCAAACGAAGCCTGCTCGGGTGTGCCGATGAGCGGCGTGGTGAGATGGACGAGGAGGGTATTGGTAGGCATGATGCGGGCGCATACGGCGGCCAAAAAGCTGCTGTCAACGCCGCCGGAAAACCCGATAGCCACGCGCCCGTATGCCAAAAGCAGCTGTTCGAGCGCCGATAGCTTGTCTTGAAGCTCCTCTGCGGGTGCCGTGGTGTCTAAAATCATGAAACGATCCTTATCGTTGAGTACTCGATCGAAAACTATAATCCTAATGCGTTACTTGCCATAAGACTTCTATCTATGTAACGAAAGTGCAATATGGTATATACGTTATATACAAGTTGCCAAATGCGGTAGAGTTACGGCAATGCGACAGCGAGAGTCGATGGGGGACCGATATGATCAAGGCTGTTATTTTTGACATGGACGGAACGCTGGTCGACACCGAGCGTCTGGGCATCAAGGCATGGAAAGCGCCCGCCGCTGAGCTGGGTGTCGCGATTGATGACACGCTGATTCATCAATTTATCGGTCGCACGCTGCCCGATGTCATGGACATCCTTGAGGCGCATTGCGGCAGCAGAGAAACCGCTGAGGCGATCTATCATCGCCACAAGGAGATTCGCGACGAGATGGTCAAGACCGATCTGGAGCTTAAGGCCGGCGCTGCCGAGTGCATAGACGAGCTGCTGGCTGCGGGCTATCACGTGGGCCTTGCAACGTCATCGCGCCATGTCACGGCCGAGCGCAACCTTAAGATGGTCGGTCTCTTTGACAAGTTTGAAACGGTGACCTGCGGCGAGGACGTCGTGCACGGCAAGCCCGACCCCGAGATGTATCTGCTCGCCTGCGAGCGCGCGGGCTTTGCCCCCGAGGAGTGCGCCGTGGTCGAGGACTCTCGCAACGGCTGCGTCTCGGGCATTACGGCTGGCTGCCACGTCTTTGCCGTTCCCGACATCGTGCCGCTGCCGCAGGACGTGGTGGATGGCTGCGAGGTCGTGCTCGATACGCTGTTCGACCTGACGGCGGCGGTCAAGGCTGTGCTCTAGACAATTGCGGTGTTGAAACGAGCAATTACCCACGTTTGCGCTTAAGCAAAAGGGGCCCGGCAATGGTCGGGCCCCTTTTGCTTAAGCGGCGACTTGGCATACTTGCGCGCGTGCTACAGATACGCGCCCAGGTTGATGGCGGTGGCTTCGGCGTGGTTGCTTGCCTGGGTGCTGGCGCGTTCCAGCAGGAACGGCCGCACGAGTTCTTGGCGGTTGATGTCCTCGATGGCTGTGACCGCGGTGACGGTGCGCGCTGCAGAGCCGATGCGGACGTGCTTGGTCTTTGCCGGCGCCTTGTTCTCGATTTGCTCCATGAGCAATTGAACACCCTTGCGGCCAATTTCGTAGCCCGGCGGCGCCACGGTGGTAAGGGGGACCGACCCGCTCCAGGCAAGTGGATTGCCGTCGCAGCCGGCCACGCGGACCTGCTCGGGGACGGAGATGCCTTTGTCTATCAGCGCCGAGATAACGCCCGACGCCAGTACGTCGGTCAGGCCGATGACAAAATCGGGGCGCTCGTCGCCGGAGCGCTCGGCAATCTGGGCGCCGATGCTGTAGCCGTCGGCAGCGGTATTCCATTCGCCGGCGTCGATGACTTCGATCTTGATATCGGGGTGCAGGGCAAGGGCCTTGTGGATGCCAAGTACGCGCAGGGTGAGCTGCATAAATGCCGCTCTGCCCACAACGGTGATATGGCGTGCGCCACGGGCAACGGCGAGCTCGGCGATAATGCGCCCCTGCGCCTCGTTGTCGGCGGCCACGTAGTAACCGGGTTCGGAACAGTGGATGTCCAGATGGACGATCGGCACGGGCATCTTGGTCATAGCGTGGTGCCAGTCGGGGGACGCCATGGGCTGAACCATGACGCCGGACATCTGCGTGCCCATAAAGTAGCGCAGGTAATGGTCCTGGAGAATGCCGTCGTTATCGGCGTTGGCGATGAGCAGGTCGTAACCGTGCTTGCGGGCCTCGTTATGGGCGCCGCTGGCGATTTGGAGCGAGAAGCCGTGATCGAGACGGGGGAGGACCAGGCCAAAGGACTTGGTGGTGCCGCCTGCGAGCTGACGGGCACTTTGGTTGGGCAGGTAGCCAAGGCGATTGATGGTCTCGTTGATGAGCTTGAGGGTCTCGGGGCGCAGCTTTTCGGGATGGTTGAGCGCGTTGGAAACCGTGCCCAACGAAACCCCGGCCTCGCGCGCGACGTCGCTGATTTTTACCTTTGCCATAGCGGCCCCTTTGATGCGTTTCAAGTACAAGCCAGATTGTAGCATCCCAAACCTACCAAAAAGGGACAGGTTTATTTTGGCAGGTTTATCTGGGGAAACGCCGTTGCCAGCGCGACCACCACGAAGGGGACAGGCACCTTTGTGGTGGTTTGGACCGGCTGGACGTGTGTGCATCGGGTGGTATCTAAGTTGAGATACCACTTCTGGTATATCAGCTTGCGTTTGCGTGAGTACAATACTCGAACGTTATGCGTCTCAGCGCCCCCTGTGCGTGGACGTTTTGCAGTCAAGCGGACGAAGGGATTTATCCTATGTGCGGAATTGTCGGCTACACCGGCTCTGATATTGCAAAGAACATCCTGGTCACAGGCCTCAAGCGTATGGAGTATCGCGGCTATGACTCCTCGGGCGTCGCGCTCGAGGTGGGCGAGGGCGCCGCGGCGCACCTCGACGTCATCCGCCGCGTGGGCAAGGTCGCGGGCTTGGAGAGCGAGCTTTCCAACATCGACAGCGACGCTACCTGCGGTATCGGCCACACCCGTTGGGCCACCCACGGCAAGCCCTCCGTCGTTAACGCTCACCCCCACACCAGCTGCGACGGTCGTATCGCCATCGTCCACAACGGCATCATCGAGAACTTCGCCGAGCTGCGCGAAGAGCTGGAGGGCCGCGGCCACCACTTTAAGAGCGAGACCGATACCGAGGTCTTCGCGCATCTGATCGAAGAGGCTTATGCCGAGACGCACGACCTGATGGCCTCCGTGCGCGAGGCTTGCGCCCGCGTGGTCGGTGCCTATGGTCTGGCCGTCGTGTGCGCTGACGAGCCCGGCGTGATCGCCGTGGCCCGCAAGGATTCCCCGATCGTGGTCGGCGCGGGCGAGACCGGCGCCTATGTCGCCTCCGACGTCATCGCGCTCATCGACGCCACCCGCGATGTCGTGGTGCTCGAGGACGGTCAGTTTGCCAAGCTTACGCCCGCAGGCGTCGAGTACACCGACGAGGCCGGCAACGTTATCGAGCCCAAGGTCACCCACATCGACTGGGACCTGGACATGGCAGAAAAGGGCGGTTATCCCGACTTTATGCTCAAGGAGATCCACGAGCAGCCGCGCGTCGTGCGCGACACGCTGGTGGGCCGCATGACGCCGGCCGGCGAGCTCGACATCGACGAGCTGGGCCTTTCGCTCGAGGAGCTCAACGACATCGACCGCGTCTACGTGATCGCTTGCGGCACCAGCTATCACGCTGGCCTCATTGCCAAGAATCTCATTGAGGGCTGGGCTCGCATCCCCACCGAGGTGGAGGCGGCCAGCGAGTTCCGTTATCGCAACCCCATCATTACGCCGACGACGCTTGTCGTTGCCGTGTCCCAGTCGGGCGAGACGGCCGATACCCTTGCCGCCATTCGCGATGCGCGCATCAAGGGTGCCAAGGTCTTCGGCATCACCAACGTGGTGGGCAGCCCCGTGGCGCGTGAGAGCGACGGCGTCATCTACACCAAGGCCAACAAGGAGATCGCGGTCGCCTCGACCAAGAGCTTCATCGGCCAGGTCGTGAGCCTTACGCTTTTGGCTCTGCTGCTGGCGCAGGTCAAGTACCGCTTGACCACCAAGCAGGCGCGCATGCTGTTCCGCGAGCTTTCCGATACGGCCGAGCAGATCCAGTGGATTTTGGATACCCAAACCGAGGCCGTGCATGAGGCCGCCCTGCTGTGCAAGGACGCGCAGTCCGCGCTGTTCGTGGGCCGTGGCATGGGTGCCGCTATTTCCTACGAGGGCGCGCTCAAGCTCAAAGAGGTCAGCTACCTGCACGCCGAGGCCTACGCCGCCGGTGAGATGAAGCACGGCCCCATCGCGCTGATCGACCCGGGCTTCCCCGTCATCGCCGTGGCCACCAAGAGTGCCACCTACGACAAGACCGTGTCGAACCTCATGGAGTGCAAGGCGCGCGGCGCCAAGGTCATCGTCGTTGCCACCGAGGGCGACGAGGAGATCAACAAGATCGCCGACTGCATTATCCGCGTGCCAGCAGTCCGCGACGTGTTCAGCCCCATCACGGCGAGCGTCCCGCTGCAGCTGCTCGCCCGCGAGGTCGCCATCCTGCGCGGCTGCGACGTCGACCAACCCCGAAACCTGGCGAAAAGCGTCACGGTCGAGTAGTTGGTTCCGCCGTTCTAGCGACTAAGGCCCGGCTCCGCATCAAGACGGAGCCGGGCCTTGTTGCATTTGCTCGGATAAAACCTGCCAAAATAAACCTGTCCCTTTTTGGCAGGTTAGCGGAGCTTGCTGGTCTCGAAGTACTCGGGGAACTGGTCCAGAACCTCGGTTTGATTGCGGAACATCATGTGCAGGTGCTTGCTGACCAAAAAGCTCGCTTCGATGGGGTCGCGACCGGCGATAGCGCGGCGAATCTGCTTGTGCTCGTTCACGATGTCCTGATTGTCGAGAACCTGCGTGGCGGCGCGCAGCCAGCGGAAGCGCTCCAGGTCGGCATTGGTCTCTTCGAGCCACGACCACACGGTGCTGCGACATGCGATGCTAAAAATCATGTGATGCATGAGGTTGTCGCTCAAAAAGAAGCCGATGCGATCCTCCTCGGCCATGGCCTTTTCCTGCAGCACGATGGCGCGGTCGAGCTGCTCGATGCCGGCCGACGTGGCGCGCGCACAGCACTCCACAATCACCTGCTTTTCCAGATGCTCGCGGATGTAACAGGCACTCTCGGCAAGGGTGAGGTTGATGGGCGAGACGTAGGTGCCGCTCTGGGGCACGGTGCGCACCAGGCCTTCCTGCGCCAAGCGAACCAAAGCCTCGCGCACGGGCGTGCGACCCATGTCCAGGTCATCGCAAAGCTGCTTGACGCCCAGCTTTTCGCCCGGCTTGTAGTCCAGGTAGACGATTTTGCGTCGAATGGTGTGGTAGGACTGGTCCTGTAGGCTCGTTTCCTGCTCGCCGACGTGCATCGATTCTTCCATAGCGCCTCGCAACTGTTCTATCAAACTCATATGTCAGTTGTTAATTATGCCGCGAATCAGCTCTCCGCGGTGGGTAATTCGGCTGTTGCCTGAGAACTATCGCGGCATCTTAGTCTGTGTTTGCGCAAGGCTGTGCTCAATGTTGCCGTATCATAAGCCGTCGCAAACGTGAAATAGAAAGAAGGAATCCCATATGCAACTGGCAAATATCGTACGCGAGCGCTGGAAAGGCGTCTTGTTCTGCCTGATCATCGCCATTCCCGCGACGTTGCTCGGCAAACAGGTTGAGGTGGTCGGCGGTCCGGTATTCGCCATCCTCTTTGGCATGGTCCTGGCGCTCGTCTTTCCCAAGAATCGTCGCGAACAGCTCGCCGCCGGCGTCACCTATACGTCCAAAAAAGTCTTGCAGTACGCGGTTATCCTGCTTGGCTTTGGCATGAACCTCTCCCAGATTCTGTCCAAGGGCGCCCAGTCGCTGCCGATTATCGTGGCGACAATCTCGACCTCGCTTGTCATCGCCTTTGTGCTCTGCCGCGTTATGAACGTGCCGGGCAAGATCGCGACGCTTGTGGGTGTGGGTTCGTCGATTTGCGGCGGTTCTGCCATCGCTGCGACCGCACCCGTCATCGATGCCGACGATCGCGAGATTGCCCAGGCCATTTCGGTCATCTTCCTGTTTAACGTTATCGCGGCGCTCGTGTTTCCGACGCTCGGCGGCATGCTCGGGCTGACCAACGAGGGCTTTGGCCTGTTTGCCGGCACCGCCATCAACGACACCTCGTCCGTAACGGCTGCGGCGAGCGCCTGGGACAGCATGCATCCCGGCGCCAATGTGCTCGAGAGCGCCACGGTGGTCAAGCTCACCAGAACGCTGGCCATTATCCCCATCACGTTGGTCCTCGCATGCTGGCAGATGCATCTGGCGCGCAAGGCCGGCGGCGACGCCAAAAGCACGTTCTCCCTCAAACGCGCGTTTCCCATGTTTGTGCTGTTCTTTGTGCTGGCGAGCGTAATCACCACGGTGCTTCAGCTTCCCGCGCCCATTACGGCGCCCATCAAGGAGCTATCGAAGTTCTTTATTGTGATGGCCATGGCGGCTATTGGTTTTAATACCGATATCGTCGAGCTGGTCAAAAAGGGCGGCAAGCCCATCGCGCTGGGCTTTTGCTGCTGGATTGGCATCGCGTGCATGAGTTTGGGAATGCAGCACGTGCTGGGAATCTGGTAGAGAAGTAGCTTATTTTCGTGCTGCGTGCTGGTGAGCGCATTCTCACGGTGGAGCGATAGGAGCTCTTGCGGGTATGGCTTGTCCGCAGGTTTATAAGTCCCGAAGAGCTCTTATCGCCCCGCCAGGATGGCGATGCGGGGCAACACCTATACTCGCAGGACGGCGCTTTCTGCCCTATAGTGTTTGGTGAGCAATATTGTTCAATTTTGAAACACTCGGTCGTGCGACCGTCGGCGGCTGCATGTCGCCGCGGACAGGGGCAAATCATGGATAGCGATGCCAAACTGAACATCTTGACCGATGCCCTAGCTGCCGCCGGGGCCTCGGCATTGGCAATCGATGCGCATGGGGACATCGCGATCTCGACCATGAATGACGCGGCGCTTGAGCGGGATGTGGCGGTTTTTGTCGCTGAGCGTCTCGACCGTATAGGAGACGGCGCGCGTCTGGTTATGGGGCGTGAGGGTACGCGCCTGAGCCTGACCGTTCGCCCCACCGACAAAGAGGGCGGGGGGCTTTGGGTCGTCGTGGTCCGCGAGGTGCGCGGCGCCGCGGCGCATGCGGGCATCGAGTGGCTCAACGCCGACGAGGTTGAGGCCCGCTACGAATCGAGCGCGTACGGCATCGTTGAGGGTGCCGCTGCGGTAGCTGCACCGGTTGCCGGGAGCTATGCGCGCGGGGTGCCCCTTATGCTCGAGGGCGAGCTGGGAGCGGGTCAGGTCGAGATCGCCAAGCGCCTCTATCTGGACGGTCCTTTTGCCGATCAGCCCTTTGTTTCCGTTGCGCTCGATGAGCTTACCGAGCGCGGTTGGCGCCACGTGCTCAAAAGCGCCGAATCGCCGTTGTTCCAAACAGGGCTGACCCTTTGCATTGAGGGCTGGAACGCGGTTGGCCCCCAGCGCCTCCGCGAGCTGGTCTCCACGATGGCCGACACCGCGTTGGCGACGCGCTGCCATGTGGTGCTGACGGCGAATGACATGCCGGGCGGCAGCGAAAGTGATCAAGCCGCCTTTGTGACCGAGCGCTTCGCCTGTGCGGTGAGCGTGGCGCCGGCAATCGCCGAGCAGGGAGCTGCGTCGACGAAGGTTGCGCGCTATTTGGAATATCTCGCTGATGCATTTGGGACGGCAACGCCCGCGCTGTCTGCCGCGGCGACGAAGACGCTCGATGCTTACCGCTGGCCGCGCAACTATCTGCAGCTCCGCGAGGTCTCGGAACGACTGTATATATTGGTGGGGGCGGGCACGGTGGACCGCGCTGTGGCGGAGGAAGTGCTCGCCCAAGAGGACGTGATTAAGACCGCAACCTTTGGCGCCCCGACGCTCGAAAGTGACCTGTATATCCTGCGACCGCTGGCCGATACCGAGCGAGATATCGCGCATCTGGTTGTAGACCATCTCCACGGCAACCGAACCCGTGCGGCGGAGGTGCTGGGCATAAGCCGTACAACTCTGTGGCGCTTGCTGAAGGACGATGACCGTTGAGCGAGGCGCCCGTGACCGCGCGCGACGCGTGTGCTACAGTCCAAAGCGTTATGTTTCGATTTGGTTACGGCGTGCGAGGGCATATGGCTGAGACTTCAAAACCGAGCCGCAGAAGGCGGAGTGCCGCGCCGGTCAACCGACGCACGACATCGGTGACGTGGGGCAAACACGCCTCGGGGTTTGATGGCTCGTTCAAGCGCACTAAATACGGCTATCCTTCGGCAAGCGCCCGCTTGGCAATGCAGGCAGAGTCCTCGCTGTGGGGCCGCAAACGCGTGGTGGGCTCAAAGCTCAAGCACGACGGAACGCTCGGCTACATCAGCCGCGGGGCGGCTCGCCGCAGCGGGCTCAATCCCGCCGGCTGGCATCGCTACGTGCCGATCGTGGCCGCCGTTGCAGTGATCGTCATCGCGCTCGCTGCGCTCGGATATGCCGGCGGTGGCGCCAACTTGGACGCAATGTTTAAATCGCCCGAGCTCGCGCATGTAGGTACAGAAGTTGTCGAGGGCGCTCAGGCCCAGACGAGCGTCGCGCCCCAGCGCGGTATCGTTGCGGCGGCCTCCACCATCGCCGATGTGCAAAAGGACGAAGACAAGCAAGGCGACGACGTCGATGCGAATCAGACGAGCGAAACGGCAATAACTCCATCGGCGGGATAAGTTGCGAGTGGGGCAGCTAATTTGGGACGGGGCTTTTTTAGCTGCCCAAGACAGTGGCTCATTCGATGTCAGTCGCCAAAAGCGAGCGAGCCGCATTTGCGCCAAGGTGACGTGAAATGAGAGGGCGCTGACCTTCTGGTCGCGCCCTCGAAATTGAACGTCAGATTGGCGTGAATGCGGCCCGCGCAGCGTCAACGAGCCCGCCGTTCGGTAGAATGGCGGAACTAATTACTTTACATACACCACGTTGTCGCGGCGCGGCTTTGCCTCGGGTAGCGTGTCCTCGGCATAGCCCAGAATGCAGTGACCGACACCGCGCAGGCTGCCGTCGGCGGGCAGGCCCCAGCTGGCCAGCAGCTCCAGGCCCTCGGGCGAGTCAAAGACCTCATGCGCGCGGTGAATCCAGCACGAATCGACACCCAGTGCATAGGCGGCGTTGAGCAAGTTGCCCATGGCGAGCGAGCCGTCTTCCAGATGCGTGGGCACGCTGCGGTCAACCAGCACCACCACAACGGTCTTGGCGCCATAGAAGGGGTCGCCGTTGCTGCCCATGACCTGGGCGTTGAGCTGTGAGAGACGCTCGACGGTCGCGTGGTCGGTGACGGCGACAAACGTCACCGGTTGGCGGCCCATGCCGCTCGGTGCATATTGGCCAGCTTCGATAATACGTGCAAGCTTTTCGACCTCGACGGGACGATCGCTGTATTTGCGGCAGCTGCGGCGGTGGATGAGTGCTTCGATAGTCTCCATGGTGTCTCCTTGCGGTGGCGTTGCAGATGCCCCGTTCATACCCGTCGGGCTCAAACGATAGACGGTCAATTGCCCGGCCAAAAGGGTAGATTCCAATTGGAAAAGTAGGTTTGCATAAAAGTACCTTCAGAATGTGACAAACAAATGGGATGGTTAAACGTTTTATCCCGTCTACCCTGCGGTTTTTTACCACTTGCCTAAATGACGAACGCATAACCTCTGATAAAGGTTTTACTAAAGGAGTACCAACGTTTATCAATGCGCCGTGGTGGCGCCGGGCCAGGAGGTAACATCATGTTCCAGGCTGGAGATGTCGTCGAGACCGACTTCGAAGGATTTCTGAAGCTGCTGCGTTCCAAGACGCGCGCTTTTGTGACGATTGATGATCACGAGTACTACATCACGCACACCGATGGCTATTGGCGTGTTCAGGATTGCGAGGCCCTCAACGACAAGGGCCACTTTACTGACTGCTCCGAGCTGGTCAATACGGTCTGCGAGGTCGTCGAGCTGCCGTGGATTGCCGGCAAGAGCCTGCATGACAGCTTCTCGGGTGCTACGGTCTATGAGGCCGTCGCTGCTTAACAGCCAACACTCGATATTCTCTCGCAACCGCCGGCGCCGCCCCCGCGCCGGCGGTCTTTTTTGTCGATATGCTTATGTAGAGCCGACCATAAACAACGAGCTTGTTGACGATAGTCAAAACTCGGACTAATGTAGAGATATTAATTGGTCAAAACTCGGACTATCGAATGGTGGGAGAGATGAATAGTGCAGTTAGCCCGGTCGATTTCGACCGGATGCTCAACGGGCTTGACCGTATCTATTCGGAGTTCGCGCGCGCCTGCGGTCTTTCGGACTGCGCCTACTGGATGCTCGTCGACACGAGTGCGGCGGGCGGAAGCGTTGCCGTGAGTCGGCTGACGAGTGAATGGTTCTACAGCAAACAGACCATCAATTCGGCGATCAAGACGCTTAGGGCGCGAGGGCTTGCGACGTTGGAGTTTGCCGAAGGTAGTCGTAAGAACAAGGTTGTGCGACTGACCGAAGAAGGCGTGCGGTTTGCCAAGCGCTACGCGTTGCCAGCGCAAAAAGCCGAGCAACAGGCATTCGAGGCGCTCGAGCCGTGGGAACAGCGCGAGATCATGCGCTTGGTCGGTAAGTTCTCCCATGTTCTTAACGAAGAGTGCGAGGCATTTAAACGGCAAGTGGCCGCTGAGAACGAGGCTGACGATAAGAGCGAAGGGGAGACATGCGACTCTTAATGAGGTTTATGAGGCCGTATCGCGGGCTGATTGCGGTGACGCTGTTTGCGGTGCTGATAGATAACGTCGGTACGCTGTTGGTTCCCACGATGCTGGCGAACATGGTCAACACCGGTATTACCACGGGCGATATCGACTATATTTTACGCAACGGCCTGTACATGCTTATCGCGACCGGCATGGCCAGCGGCGGCACGGTGCTGGGCTGCTATCTTTCGGCGCGCCTGGCCGCCAACGTGGCCTGCGATATCCGCAATGCCGTGTACGACAAGTCGCTCGAACTCGCGGCTAGCGACTTTGAGCGCTTTGGCACGGGTTCGATGATCACACGCTCGCTCAACGACATCAACGTGATTCAGCAAGCTGTCCTTCAGACGATTCAGTTGGTGCTGCCGGTGCCGTTCTTGGCCGTGGCAGGCATCATTTTTGCTTGGTTCATCGATCCCGCCATGGGCACGCTGCTGGGTGTGGTCGTTGCGATCGTGCTGGTGGCGGCGGTCTTTACGGTGGCTAACGCCGCGCCGATCTTTATGCGCCTGCAGAGCTTTATCGACCGCATGAACGTGGTGCTGCGCGAGAACATCGTGGGCGTGCGCGTCATCCGCGCATTTAACAAGGAGCGCCACGAGGAGCAGCGCCTGGACGAGGTGTTTAGCGATTACGCGGCCAACGCCATCAAGGTCAACCACCTGTTTGTGGGTCTCGACAGTTCCAGCTTCTTTTTGATGAATATCGCCGAGGTGGCGGTGCTGTGGGTGGGCGGCAACCGCGCGGGCGTCCACGCCATGCAAATCGGCAGCATCTCGGCCGTGTTGGAATACGCGATCTTGATCCTGTTCTTTGTGATGATGGCGCAGATGGTGATTCTGACGCTTCCGCGCGCTGCGGCGTGCCTCAACCGCGCGCAACAGGTGCTCGAAATCGAGCCGAGCATCGTGGACGGCAAGGCAACGCTGGGCGACGGGGCGCCTGAGTCCGCAGATGGTGCCGACGCGGTTGCCGTGTTCGACCATATGTCGTTCCGTTTTGACGATGCCGACGAGGACACCCTGTGCGACCTGAGTTTTGCCTGCCGCCGCGGACAGACGACCGCGATCGTGGGCTCAACGGGCTCGGGCAAGTCAACGGTGGCCAAGCTTTTGCTTCGCTTCCACGATGCCACGAAGGGCGCCATTCGCCTGAACGGCGTTGACCTGCGCGACCTTTCGCAAGGTGAGATTCGCGGGCATATCGCTTACGTGCCGCAGAAGGCGTGGCTGTTCTCGGGCACGGTGGCGAGCAACCTTCGCTTTGGTAACGAAGGCGCGACCGAGGGCGACATGCTTCACGCGCTTGAGGTTGCCCAGAGCACCTTTGTACTCGACCAACCGCAGGGGCTCGATACCCCGGTTGCCCAGGGCGGTACGAACTTTTCGGGCGGCCAGCGCCAGCGCCTGGCCATTGCTCGCGCGCTCATGAAGCGCGCCGACCTGTATATCTTCGACGATAGTTTTTCGGCCCTGGACTTTAAGACCGATGCGGCCCTGCGCCATGCGCTGCAGGACGAGACGCGCGACGCCGCGGTGCTCATCATCGCGCAGCGCATCTCGACTATTTTGCATGCCGACCAGATCGTTGTGCTCAAGGACGGCGAGGTCGTGGGCTTGGGCACGCATGGCGAGCTTATGGAAACCTGCGAGGTGTACCGCGCCATCGCGGAATCGCAAATGAAGGGAGGTGAGTAGCATGACCGGGGAGCTCAAGAAGCAGGGCGGCGTTGATGACGCCGCTGCCGCGGGACTGGTCGAGGAAACGGCTGCCGCGTCGACCGAGCTGGATGACGCCGCCAAGCGCGAGGCTCGCCGCCAAGCGCTCTACGAGGAAAACGAACGTGCCGAGGACGAGCGCGCCCGCGCCGAGGCAGAGCGTATGCGCGACGTGGACGACGAAGACGAGGACGAGACGCCTCGGGATACCTGGGCGACGGTGCGCCGCCTGTGGAGTGAGGCTGCCGGCGACCATTGGCGCTTCTATATCGTGTTCGCGAGCATTGTGTTCTATGTCATCTTTAACACCGCCGCGCCGGCATATAGCGCCCGCGTGATCGATGAGCTGTGGGGCCACATTCAGGTGGCGTTTGCCAACGACACCACCTTCAACATCACCTGGGAGAACTGCGGCAAGACCATTTTCGTCTACTTTATGATCTGGACTGCCGCTGCCTCGTTCTATGCGCTCCAGAGCTTTTTGATGTCGAGCGTCGCTGAGCGTCTCAATCTGCGCCTGCGCAACCGCATCGCGCAAAAGCTCAACCGTCTGCCGCTCGCCTATTTTGACGCGCATCGTCCCGGCGAGGTCGTCAGCCGCGCGACCAACGACCTGGACAAGATGTCCGAGAGCATGCAGCGCGGATTGCTGCAGCTGCTCGTGTCGATCGGCACGGTTGTTGGTGCTGTGAGCGTGATGTTCGTGTTCAGCGTGCAGCTTACGCTCGTCTTTCTGTTCTTTACGGCACTGTCGCTGCTGGTGACGAAGGTCGTCTCGCGCCGCACACACGATGTGACGGGCGAGCGCCAGGAGTGGGTGTCCAAGACTACGAGTGCGGTCGAGGAAGGCTATTCGGGCCGTCTGGTGATCCGCGCGTTTAACCGCGAACGCCAAAGTTCTGCCGAGGTGCACCAGGCCTCGGGCGAGCTGGCACGCGTGAGTGCCAAGGCCGACTTTATGATCAATGCTGTCGGCCCCGCAGTGCGCTTTATCGGCCGTTTGGCGCAGATCGTTATTGCGCTTGTGGGCTGCAGCATGCTGGTTGCCGGTCACATGACCGTCGGCGTGTTCCAGGCGTTCTTCCAGTTTATCTACGAGGCGTCCGAGCCCATGACGCAGTTGTCGTTTACCTTCAACTCGCTGCAGAGCGCGCTGGCGAGTGCAGAGCGCGTGTTCGACCTGCTCGATGAGCCCGAGATGGAGGCCGATCCGCTGCCGGACGAGGCCGCCAAGCTGCCGGGTCGCGTGGAGGGCCGCGTCTCCTTTGAGCACGTGCGCTTTGGTTATTCGCCCGACAAGCCGCTTATGCGCGACGTGTCGTTTACCGCCGAGCCGGGCCAGAAGATTGCCGTGGTGGGAACCACGGGCGCAGGCAAGACGACGCTCATCAACCTGCTCATGCGCTTCTACGAGATTGACGGCGGGCGTATTACGCTCGATGGCGTGGATACGGGCCGCATGGACCGCGGCGAGCTACGGCAGCAGTTTGGCATGGTGCTGCAGGACGCCTGGCTGTTCGATGGCACGATTGCCGAGAACATCGCCTACGGCTGCCCCGAGGCAACGCGCGACGAAATTGTGGCCGCCGCTCGTGCCGCGCAGGTCGACTTCTTTGTGCGCACCATGCCGCAGGGCTACGACACGCGCGTGGCCAACGATGCCGAGAGCATCAGCCAGGGCCAGCGTCAGCTGCTGACCATCGCACGCGTGCTGCTCAACAACCCGGCGATTCTCATCCTGGACGAGGCGACCTCAAGCGTGGACACGCGTACCGAGCTTGCCATCGGCCGTGCCATGGATGCGCTTATGCGCGGGCGCACGAGCTTTGTGATCGCACACCGCCTGTCGACGATTGTGGATGCCGACCTGATCTTGGTCATGGATCACGGCAACATTATCGAGCAGGGCACGCATAAGGAGCTGCTGGCTGCCGAGGGTGCCTACGCCGACCTCTATCTGAGCCAGTTCGCATAATGTGACAAAGGGACAGTCTCTTTGCCACATCACAAATAAGGCGCGCCGGGGGTGAATCCTCTGGCGCGCCTTTGCGTTGGCGTCAATGTTGTCGGTGGTCGTCCGCCTCTAGCGTTCGTCCACGAGCTTGGCGACGAGGGCCTTGAGCTCGGCCACCTCTCGCTCGAGTTCCTTGACGCGGCGGGCGTTCTCGGTGATGCCCTGGCGGTTGAGGGCACTCTGCTCGGCGGCGTCGTCGGGCATGTACTCGCGATGCTGCTTGGCGTCGAAACTCTCCTCAAACACGCGGCAGCCGTTGCGCTTGATGATGCGTCCCGGCACGCCCACGACGGTGCAGTTGTCGGGGACGTCCTTAACGACGACCGAGTTGCCGCCGATTTTGACGTTGTTGCCGATGCGGATGTTGCCGAGCACCTTGGCACCCGTGCCCACGGTGACGTTATTGCCGAGCGTTGGGTGGCGTTTGCCGGTCTCGTTGCCGGTGCCGCCAAGCGTGACGCCCTGGTAGAGCACGCAGTTGTCGCCCACAATGGTAGTCTCGCCGATGACGACGCCCATGGCGTGGTCGATAAAGAAGTGCTTACCAATCTGCGCGGCAGGGTGAATCTCGACGCCGGTGATGTGGCGGGTGAGCTGCGAGAGCACGCGGGCGAGCGAGCGATGTCCGTGCTCCCAGAGCCAGTGCTCGGGCACGTGGTTCCACTTGGCGTGCAGGCCAGGATAGGAAAGGAAGATGACCAGACCGTTTTGCGCGGCGGGGTCCTGCGCTTGGACGGTCTTGATGTCCTCGCGAATGGTATTGATAAAGCTCACCGGCCGCCCTCCCTTAGCGCCATGGCAATGCGATTCAATAAAGTATAGCGATTCGCTAGGGATTAAAAAGGACAATCTTGGCGGCTTTGCGCTACAAGTGTCAGTTATGCAAACTTGCTGGTAATGGAGTCATGCTTTTGTGGGGTTGCGCACGAGGGGGCGCCGCAACCGTATACTGGTCAACTTGGACGTATCCGCGCCCACAACTGAGAGGTTTTACTTCATGGGTTTCATCAATTTTATCGCCGAGCTGCTTAAGGATCCGCGCACCGCGATCGCCAGCTGGATCGCCGCCGGCCCGCTTATGGCCTACGGCTGCGTGTTCCTGATCATCTTTATCGAGACGGGCGTGGTGTTCTTCCCGTTCCTTCCCGGCGATTCGCTGCTGTTCGCCTCGGGGTTCTTCGCCCACAACGGCGGCTTTAACATCGTGGCGCTTCTGGCCACCGCATGGGCCGCGGCCATTTTGGGCGATCAGTGCAACTTTATGATCGGTCACTTCTTTGGCCGCAAGATCATCGCTTCGGGCAAGGTCAAGGCCATGACGCCCGAGCGCATCAAAAAGTCCGAGGACTTCTTGGACAAGTGGGGTCACCTGGCCATCTTCCTGGGTCGCTTCTTCCCGTTTATCCGCACCTTTGTGCCTTTTATCGCTGGCATGGGCGGCATGCACTGGCGCAACTTTGTCGTCTTTAACGTGCTGGGCGGCATTACCTGGTCGACGGTCTTTACGCTGCTGGGCTACTTCTTTGGCGGCATTCCCTTTGTGCAGGAGCACTTTGAGCTGCTGATTATCGGCATCGTTGCCGTGTCGATCATCCCGACCGTGGTCGGTCTGGTTAAGGCCAAGCTGGGTAAATAGAACGCCTAGCTCGAGCCAGCGCGCAGACCGTACAGTTGAGGCCCGTCACCGCTTACGGTGGCGGGCCTTTTTGCTTCGGTCAAATGAAAATACTTTACTTAGTTAAAGAAAAGCGTTTTATCAGACGCGTGCGGGGAGTACAATCTCGTGCATGCGAATCGACGTGCCATCGGCTTTGATGCTGCTCGCGTGTCCCGTCCGGCTCTACGCTCCGGGCGTGCGACGTTGCGACGCGGTCGGCCTCGGTCCTTGCGTGCGGGTTCGCGAGTATGCAACTGTGTATGTAAGGAGCGACATATGACTGTCGAGAAGAAGGATATCGATTGGGGTAGCCTCGGCTTTGGCTACATGAAGACCGATTACAGCTACGAGGCCCATTGGAAGGACGGCGAGTGGGACGAGGGCGGCCTGACCACCGACCACACCCTGCATGTCTCCGAGTGCGGCGGCATCTTCCATTACTGCCAGGAGGTCTTTGAGGGCCTGAAGGCCTACACCGCCGAGGACGGCAGCATCGTCTGCTTCCGTCCCGACATGAACGCCGAGCGCATGTACAACTCTGCGCAGCGCCTCGAGATGCCCCCGTTCCCCAAGGACAAGTTCGTTGAGGCCGTCAAGCAGGTCGTTTCTGCCAACGCCGCCTGGGTTCCGCCCTTCGGTTCCGGCGCGACCCTGTACGTGCGTCCGTTTATGATCGGTTCCGGTGACGTGATTGGCGTGGCTCCCGCTCCTGAGTACACGTTCCGCATTCTCGTGACCCCGGTCGGTCCGTACTTTAAGGGTGGCCTCAAGCCCGTCAAGCTGCGCGTTTCCGAGTACGACCGCGCCGCACCGCACGGCACCGGCAACATCAAGGCCGGCCTGAACTACGCCATGTCCCTCAAGCCCACGATGGAGGCCCATCGCGAGGGCTATGCCGAGAACCTGTATCTCGACTCCGAGTCCCGCACCTATGTCGAGGAGACCGGCGGCGCCAACGTTCTGTTCGTGAAGGAGGACGGCACGCTCGTCGTTCCGCAGTCGCACACCGACTCCATCCTGCCTTCCATCACCCGCCGTTCGCTCGTTCAGGTTGCTCAGGACCTGGGCATGACCGTCGACCAGCGTCCCGTCGAGTGGGCCGAGGTCAAGGCCGGCACCTTTGTTGAGTGCGGTCTGTGCGGCACCGCTGCCGTTATCTCCCCGGTGGGCGAGATCGACAACAAGGTCTACGGTGCCGACGAGACTGTGACCTTCCCGGCCGGCTACACCGAGATCGGTCCTGTGATGAAGAAGCTTCGCGAGACCCTGACTGGTATCCAGTCTGGTGCTGTTGAAGATAAGCACAACTGGGTTTACACCGTCGCGTAAGCTGCCATAGCTGTTCGGCCCGAGGGCAACCTTCCTTTCCGGCGCGTCCTCGGACATGAAAGAACCTCCGCTGCGCACTTCGTGCGGCGGAGGTTCTTTCGTCCTGCGGAGTGCGCCGGAAAGGAAGGTTGCCCTCGGGCCTGCGTTACCTCGGCGCTGCCGTTACGGGCAATATAGATCTGAATTAAAGATGGCGCGCGGCCTTTTAGGCCGCGCTTTTGTTTTGGTTCGCGCCATGTGGGGGTGATGGCGACGTGCATTTTTGCGAGTATTCTGCAACCGAAGGCCCCTGCATACCGACCTCGGGCAAAAAATCGGGATTTCTCGATGTTTTCTACGAATGATGGGCGGGGTTATGGGCTGACAGCGTTTGATTTGCAGGGATATTCGCGGTCTTTGGCATTTATCGTAGCGCCCGAAGCCCTTGGTTATGTTGAATACTCCTAAAAATGCACGGCGCTTAAAGGGGGACCTTCGCGAAAAAGGAAACCGCCCCGTCGAAGTATGCATTCGACGGGGCGGTTTATGCATATAGCCGATTTAGGATGCGCTGCCAAACTACTAGAACTTGACGGTCGGGGCCTGGCGGGCTGCTTCGGCGGCCTCGAAGCCCTGGCGTTCCTTAAACTGGAAGATGCCGGCAAAGATGACAGCCGGGAACGTCTGAATGGCGTTGTTGTAGCTGAGCACGCAATCGTTGTAGCTCTGGCGTGCATAGCTAATCTTGTTCTCGGTATCCTCGAGCGATGCCTGCAGCTGCGTAAAGTTGGTGTTTGCCTTAAGATCGGGATAGGCCTCGGCCACAGCGAAGAGCTGGCGCAGTGCGCCGGTCAGCACGTTGTCGGCTTCCATCTTGGCCTCGGGCGTGGTGGCCTTGACGGCGGTGTTACGCGCGCTGATCACGGCGGAGAGCGTCTCCTGCTCGTGCTTGGCGTAGCCCTTGACGGTCTCGACCAGGTTGGGGATCAGGTCGTTACGGCGCTGCAGCTGCGTATCGATGTTCTGCCAGGCGTTATCGATGCGGTTACGCTTGGTGACCATGTTGTTGTAGATGCCGGCGATGGCGCAGACAATCACAATGACAACAACGATGCCGATGATGACGGTAATCATGATGTCTCCGTTTCGAATGGCCGCGGCGGCATGCGCCAGCTGCCGTTGGTATAACGCTACTAGTATACCCGCAACGTTTTGCCGTGCCGAACTTTCCGGTAAGCGTTGTGTTTTCGGCGGGGTTGGCACCGGGGCAAAGCGCGCGAGGTACAGGTGTAAGATATGCGACAGATTGACGAGTGTTGTCTTTGCCCTGAGGATGGCGATACCAGTGGACCTTCGCATCAAGAAAACCTACCGCGCCCTGTTCGATGCCTTCACCGAGCTTCTCGAGGAGCATCGTTTTGAGGACCTGACGGTTGCCATGCTGTGCGACCGCGCCATGATTCGCCGCACGACGTTCTACAAGCACTTTCGCGACAAGAACGATTACTTTGCCTTTTATATCGATGAGCTCATGTCGGGCTTGCCGCAAAAACAGCCCGATGAGGCCGGCGCGGTATCTGCCGAGGACGTGCGCGCGCTTCGGCACGCGATTTTGGACGATGCCATGGATTTGATTCTGGCGCACGAGCAGCTCATGGATAACATATTGGCAAGCAGCATGTCGGGCATGTTGACCAACGTTATTTGCGACCGCATTGCCCGCTCCATCCGCGAGCGTGTGATGAACGTGCTTGCCGAGGATGCCCTGGCCCCCGTGTCACTCGAGACGACGTCTGAGTTTGTCGCCGGCGGTATTATTCGACTTTTCACGATATGGTGGGAATCGGGCCACGATCTTGAGCGTCGACCTGAGATAGCCGACGTGGTCGATGCGCTGTTTGAGCGGACCATGACACCGGTGCATCACTAAAAGTGGCGGAGAGAGGGGGATTCGAACCCCCGGAACGCTCTCGCGCTCAACGGTTTTCAAGACCGCCGCATTCAACCGCTCTGCCATCTCTCCGTGAGTCGTAATGATAGCATCGTTTTGAATTTGCAACAGGGAAGGCGAACGATGACGATCACCGAAATCGACGAGAAGTTCATGCGCGAGGCACTGGCCGAGGCGCGCGCCGCCGCGGCGGTGGGCGAGGTGCCCATCGGAGCCGTAGTGGTGCGCGACGGTGAGATCGTCGCGCGGGCGCATAATCGTCGCGAGCTCGACCAGGATCCTTCGGCTCATGCAGAGTTCGCGGCCCTGTGCGCTGCCGCTCGGTCGCTCGGTCGCTGGCGCCTTTCCGACTGTACGGTTTATGTGACGTTGGAACCCTGCTGCATGTGCGCGGGCCTTATGGTCAACGCGCGCGTGGGGCGTTGCGTGTATGGCGCGAGTGATGCCAAGGCGGGCGCGCTGGGTTCGCTGTATGACCTGAATGCCGATTCGCGCCTAAACCATCGGTTTCATGTGACCGCCGGCGTGTTGGCGGATGAGTGTCGCGCGGTGCTGAGCAACTATTTTGCCGGTTTGCGCGGTGCGGATGGCGTCGGTTGCGGCTGCGGTGCAAACCTTGAGGCGCATGTTGCCCACGCCGAGGCCCTTGCTGACGGCGAGGATCTTGCCGGCGAGACGCTCGACTTTGGTCCCGTGCAGCGCCGGCCTCGCCGTGTGCTGCTGGCGATTGATTCCTTTAAGGGCAGCGTTTCGAGTGCGCAGGCAGAGGAGGTCGTTGCCGAAGGCGTGCGCCGCGTTTGGCCCGATGCCGAGGTGTGCACATTGCTACTGGCGGATGGCGGCGAGGGAACGCTCGATGCTATCGCCGCATGCGGTGGTGAGCTCTCGACCTGCGAGGTGGCAGGTCCCTTGGGCGAACGCGTGTCTGCCCGGATGCTGGTGGACGGCGAGCGCGAGTCGGCCGTTATTGAGATGGCCGAGGCGGCGGGTATTGGGTATTCGCCCTGTGCGGAGTCGGCGGCGTTGGCGGCTTCGACCTATGGCGTGGGCGAACTGATGCTCCGTGCGGTTCGTGCCGGAGCGAAGACAATCTATATTGGCTTGGGTGGCAGTGCCACCAACGACGGTGGCGCCGGCATGCTGCAGGCGCTGGGCGCGCATGTGGTCGATGATCAGGGCTGCAATATGCCCCCGGTCTTGCGGGCCTTGAACACGTGACGAGTATCGATTTGGCGCCAGCGCTGCAGGCTTTGGATGACGCTCGTATCGTTGTGCTTTCGGATGTCGAGAATCCGCTCGTAGGGCGTCGCGGTGCGCTTGCGGTGTTCGGCGGACAGAAGGGCCTGCCGACGGATGATGCCGAGGCGCTGAGCAGGTGCGACAGCTGGATGGTCGGCTACGGTCGCCTGCTCGATACGGCGATTGCCGAGGCACGGGCTCAGGGGTTACTGCGCGTGCCCGAGGGTGCGCGGACGTTTGGCTCGGTGCTCGGCGTGCCCGGCGCCGGTGCCGCTGGCGGTCTGGGCGCCGCGCTGCTAGCGCTCGGTGCAGAGCTACATTCGGGCGTGGAGACGGTGCTTGATCTGATTGGGTTTGACGAGCGCGTGCGGGATGTCGATCTGGTCATAACGGGCGAGGGCAATATGGACGAGCAATCCGCCGCCGGCAAAGCGCCGGTGGGTGTGGCCCGCCGTGCCAAGCGCTATGGCAAGCCGGTGGTCGCCGTCGTGGGCGGTCGCGCTGACAACCTGGATGCGGTGTATGGGCAGGGCATCGACCTTGTACTGCCGATCTGTCGCAAGCCCATGGACCTGGAGCAGGCACTCGACCCGCAAGAAGCCACAACTAACCTCATCTGCGCCGGCGAGGCGGTCGCTCGATCCTACGACCTCGGTCGCCTCTAAAACCAATCCCTCCCCAATAACTTGCGGTGAAATACGGAGTGTTTTTGCCTTTAAGGCGCCAATTCAGTCCGTATTCCACCGCAACTTCGTGAATGGCCATCCGAGGCTGGTCGCCTTGTGCTTTGGGTCGGACCGTCTGCCATGAAATGCGGTAATCTACTACGTTTAGCGGAACACCCTCGACCATCCCGGAATTTGTGAAATTAAAACCGCAGGTAGAAAGCTTGCCGATTTTCGAAAAAGTCGGCTATGGTTGACCCCGCGGCCTAAACGTAGTAGATGGGCCCTTTCCGTGGCACAGCACCAGATCAGTCTTTTTGGGGCTAGAAAAACACCCGTAAAGGCATGTGAATCTGAACAATTCAATCCTGCGCCTTGTGGCGCTCGATGGTGCTGTCTAGGGATCGGAGGCTATGCACTTCAGGTGTTGACGCCGCCATTTATGTGCCATTAGTAGATTGCTCTTCGTTCAGTTGTTCGCCAATTAATCCTGCCAATTAATTATCATTTCGGGCGAAGACGTGGATTATCTCCATGATGGATCTCTTTGGGCATAATGTTGTCTTTAAACTGTCCTAATCAATAGATCGCTCTTGGGAAGAGAAGGCGACACCAGAGGGGGAGAAGGGAATTGGAGAGGAAAGTTTTCGGCGGGGGGGCAGAGAGTCGTCGCTCTCTGTCTTGCGCTGGTTCTCGGCTTCGGATGTTTATCCGTTGGCGCGACGGCCGGTGTCGCATATGCGGCCACGGAATCGCGGGCTGCGTATACTGCGGAGGAGTTTGAGATCACCCAGGACGGCGTGACCTATTCGTGCGAGACCACGGATAAGGGCACGGCGGAAATCACATGTATTGTTGCCGACGACAGTGTGACCGTGGTGAGTGTGCCCAGCTCCATCGAGCATGGTGGCCAGACCTACAAAGTCACCAAACTTTATTTCTCGTCTGGTATCGTGGCCGAGAATGTTGAGCAGCTGACGCTTCCCGACACGCTCGAAAACGTGCGCGGATGGTATTTCCGGAAGTTCGTAAAGGTCAAGGAGCTCCATATCCCTGGCTCCATCAAGAACTTCGGTTGCTCGCTGCAAAACGCTGGCTCGCTCGAAAAGCTCTATTTTGATGAGGGCGTCGAGGAGATTAGCGCCAACATGATGGTCAATGGCTGCAGCAGCCTTTCGGAGATCAATCTCCCCTCCACCCTCAAAATGATTTCGGGCTCGGGCGCCTTCGAGGGGGCTACGGCCCTCACAAGCATCGAGTTTCCAAAAGATGTCGCCTTCTCCGACACCATAACGGGCGTGTTCGAAGACTGCACGTCTCTGACAAGCGTGTCGTTGCCCGCTTCGGTTACCAAGATCCCCTCGCACATGTTTGACGGATGCACCTCTCTCACGTCCGTCACCGCGCTGAGCGAAATCGAGTCCATCGGGGATGGGGCGTTTCGGAATTGCTCGAGTTTAACCGGAATTGATTTCCCGGGCACATTGACGAGCATCGGATCCTCTGCTTTCCAGGGGTGTGCCAGCCTGGTGAGTGTGCCCAATCTAAGCAAGGTGACAAAGATGGGCAGCGGGGCTTTTCGCGAGTGCAAAAATCTGCGGGCGTCCGTGGACCTGTCCTCGCTTCAGAGCATTCCGGGCTATGCGTTTTGCTATACGCCGGTTAAGATCGTGGGGCTTTGCGACAACCTGAAGAGTATCGGTGACTGGGCCTTTATCCAGAGCAACGTCGCCGTCCAGCTTCCCAGGACACTTGAGACAATTGGCGACTACGCCTTCTATTACGGCACGTTGCCGGAGCAGCTTTCCATTCCGGATTCCGTGACTTCCGTTGGCAGGGCAGCCTTCTCGGGCGTAGGTGGCGTGAGGGATGTGACGATCGGGCGCGGCCTCACCAAAATACCCTTGGGTATGTTTGACGACAGCACGGTTCAGAAGATCACAATCGAAAACAGCATGGACGACATCACCGGCTCGGAGAACCTCCCGTCCTCTGGCGTCGATATCGTCTACACGCGCGAGCACATCGATGACGGCGTCGGCGGTACCGTGAGCGATGACAGCACCAAGACCCTTCAGGAGCTGGTCAACGAGGCCCCCGATGGCAAGGAAACCGTCATCACCCTGAAAAAGCACGTGAAGCTCGGCTCCACGCTCACGATTCCTGCCGGGAAGATGATTAAGATCACGTCGGATGAGCCCTATGCCATCTTGGCAACAAAGAATAGCGGCGTCTCCGTACTGGTCAATGTTGCCGAGAGGGCATCCCTCGAGTTGTCGGGGAAAGCGTCCCTGAGGGGTCGCTACAACAAGGGCGCCATTATTTCTAGCAGGGGAGCAGTTGTGCTCTCTGACGAGGCCGTTGTGTACGACGGTACCACGAGCGGGGATAGCACGGGCACCGTCGACGTGTCGGGAGAAAATGCCTCGCTTACCATGACGGGCGGCGTTATCGAGCAGTGCGAGCTGCGCCATTCGTATTGCGGTGCCGTTCGCGCGTCCAGCGGCGCTCATGTAGTTATGAGGGGTGGCGTTATCCGTAACAACGGAGTCGTTACCGGGGCCACCAATTGCTATTGGCTTACATCTTCTGGCGTCATTTTGTGGGGCAACGCTCGCTTTGACATGAGCGGAGGCCGCATCGAGGGCAACAACGGTTATCGAGGCAGTGCGGTGCTTGCGTACGGTCAGGGTAAGGGCGAAAACCAAAGAGCCAAGTTCACGATGACTGGTGGTCAGATTTCCGGCAACAGGAGCAGTAGGCTGGAGGCGGCCTACGATCCTTCCGGAGCAGTTCATATTGAGGGCAATGCCGAGTTCACCATGACGGGTGGAAAGATTGAGAACAACGTTGCGTCTGGCAAAGGCAAAGGCGGCGGAGTGTGTGTGGTCGACCCGGGCTGTCAGAATAGCGAAAAGGGGAATACTGCTTTCATCATGCAGGGCGGGTCCATATCTGGCAACTCCGCTTCCGCTGGTGGAGGTGTCTATACCTATTCGAATGACGTTACGCTCAGCGCGGGCAAGATCGAGGGTAATACTGCTTGGAGCATGGGCGGCGGCGTGTATAGCGAAGGCAACGAGTATCTTGGCTATAGTACGCTCCATATCGAAAACGCTTGCGTTGTTGATAACCATGCGGATAAACAGGGCGGCGGCATGTGGTTCTGCCCTACCGGAGATGCCAAGGTCTACGTCCAGGACGGCGGCCTGATCGCCAGGAACACGGCTGACGAGGCGGGAGACGACTTCGTCTTCACCGGCGCCAAAGACGCCAAATACAAACTGACCTTGGCCAACCGCGCTCCGGGCGGCGGAAAGGTCAGCTGGTACAGAGACGGTGGACTGTTTAACCCCGAGGGCACCACTGCGGCAACAAACCCCAAAATCCCGCGATTCTCGCCCGATGGTGACAACGGCGAGCCCCTGTCCTTTACCGACGCCACGCCGAACGTCGCGCTTAAATCTGTGATGAGCGAGGATGTGTATAACCTCGGCGGCGGCCAGACGTCGCTGACGATCTCTGGCAATACGGCGCCGTTGGGAGGCGGCATCGGCGCCAACGGCGGTGTTGTCATCGGCAAGTCCGAGAACATCAACATTCCCATCGAAAAGGTCTGGGAGAACCCCAGGATTCCCCATCCTGATAAGGTAAAAGTAAATCTCAAGAACGGCGATACCGTCATCGATTCGATCACCCTGAGCGAGTCTGACGACTGGGAGGGCGTCTTCTCCAACCTGCCGCAGCGTGATGCTTTCGGCGCCGTGATCGACTACGCCGTGGCCGAGGACCCCGTCGAGGGCTACAGCTCCAAGGTCTCCGGCGACGCCGAGCGCGGCTTCACCGTGACCAACGCCTCCACGGCCAAGGTCTCGGTGCCCGTCGAGAAGAAGTGGGTCGGCCCGGCGGCCGAGAAGGCCACCGTGCGCCTGCTCGCCGACGGGAAGGACACCGGCGAGTCGATCGAGCTGTCAAAGTCCAATAACTGGAAGGGCTCCTTCGAGGGCCTGGCCAAGTACTCCAAGTCCGGCGCCGTGATCGACTACGCCGTGGCCGAGGACCCCGTCGAGGGCTACAGCTCCAAGGTCTCCGGCGACGCCGAGCGCGGCTTCACCGTGACCAACGCCGTGAAGACGGGCGAGCTCGACGTCTCCAAGACCGTCGCGGCGCGCGAGGGCCTGGCGGTCGACGCGGGCAAGATATTTAAGTTTGTGGTTGAGGCCACCGATGCCGCGGGCCGCAAAGTATCCGGCGCCTACGGTGACGCGACGTTCGAGGACGGCAAGGCGACCCTCAAGCTCAAAGATGGCCAGACGGCGAGGATCACGGGGCTGCCCGCGGGAACCGCCTACACGGTGACCGAACGTGCCGCCGATGGCTACAAAGCCGCGGTGAACGGAGTCGAGGGATCTAGGGCTGATGGCTCCATCTCGGCCGATCAGGTCGCCTCCGCTGCCTTCACCAACACCTTCGACCCCGCCCCCGCCACGGCGTCCGTCCCCGAGCTCACCAAGGTGCTCGCAGGAGGCCGCAAGCCCGGCCTCCAGGAGGGGGAGTTCACCTTCGAGCTCTCCCTCACCGACGGTGCGGGCAATGTCCTCGAGGGCTACCCAATCGAGGCGAAGAATGACAAGGACGGCAAGGTTTCCTTTGGCGAGCTCAGCTTCACCAATCCGGGCACCTACCACGCGACCGTGACCGAGAAAGCAAGCGGCGATGTCCTGATTGAGGACGACGCGCATGCCTACACCTTCGACATCGCGGTGACTCAGACCGGTGCCGGCCTTAAGGCCGAGATCTCCAACGAGCGGGGCAAGAAGACCTTCACCAACACCTTCACGCCGCACGACAACACCAAGACCGTCACCAAGGCGAACGCCTCGGGCGCCAAGGTCGATGTGGATGGCAAGCCGGTGGGCGTGGGCGATATCCTCACCTATACCATCGGCTGGGCCAATAACAGCGTCGACGACAGGGGCGCCGCGCAGGCGGCCGACGTGACGGTGACCGATGTCCTGCCCAAGGGCGTTAACTATGTTGAGGGTTCTGCCGACGGTGCCGCCTACGACGCCGCGACGCGCACCCTTACCTGGTCGCTCGGCGAGCAGGCTGCGGGCGCCACGGGCACGCTCAGCTTTGACGTGAAGGTCTCCGCCGAAGCCGCCGTGGTCGACGACATCTCCAACACCGCCACGGTCAAGGTGGGGGAGAACGAATCCCAGACCAACACGACCCACAACAGCGTGTCCCGCGAGGGCAGCCTCACCGTCAAGAAGACGGTCGTCGGCGGCGACAGCCAGCGCGAGTTCGGCTTCACGGTCGCGCTGGCCGACGGGGACGGCGAGCCCGTCTCCGGCACCTTCGGCAAGGGTGAGCACGCCGTGACGTTCGCGGACGGCAAGGCGAACTTCACGCTTAAGGATGGCGGGGAGAAGATCATCTCCGGCCTACCCGTGGGCGCGCACTATACCGTGACCGAGGATGCCGCCGAGGGCTACGCGACCACGGCCGAGGGGGCCGAGGGCACCGTGACCGAGGCAGGCGCGACTGCAGCGTTCACCAACACGTACGGAACGGCCACCGAGGGCAGGGACGTCTCCACCGCGGGACTCTTCACCAAGACGCTCGAGGGCCGCGACTGGGCGGAGGGCGATAGCTTTCAGTTCGCGCTCACGGGCGAGGGCGGCGCTCCCATGCCCGATGGCTCTGCCGACGGCTCCAAGACCGTCAGTGTGACGGCCGCCGCCGGCACCAAGGCGGGCGATAGGGTCGCCTTCGGCTTCGGCCCCATCCGCTACATGCTCGACGACATCAAGGACGCCGAGTTTGCCGAGGTCGGCGGCAAGCGCGTGCGCGCCAAGACCTTCACCTACACGGTGCGCGAGGTCAGGCCCGATGACGGCTCCGCCATCGCCGGCGTGGCCTACGACGACCACGTCGCCACGATGACGGTGACCGTGACCGACGACGGCTCCGGCAACCTCACGGCCACGACGCCCGCGATCGCGGAGGTGAGCGGCGGCGACTTCGTCAACACCTACACGACCGAGCTCGACTACTCGGCCCGCGCGGGAATGCGCCTGTCCAAGACGCTTTCCGGCCGCGCCATGGAGGCGGGGCAGTTCGCCTTCACCGTGACCGCGGACGCTGAGACGGCCGCCAAGCTCGGCCTCAAGACCGACAAGGACGCCTACGCCGTGGCCGCGGCTGACGATGGGAAGGCCGACCTGGTCGACCTCATCGGCGCTGCTTCGGGCAGCGATGTGAAGTTCACCGACGCCGACGCGGGCAAGACCTACAGCTTCACCGTCACCGAGACCAAGCTCGGCGGCGAGGGCTACACCAACGACACCGTGCCGCGCACGGTGACCATCGCGCCCGCCTACGATACCGCGACGGGCAAGCTCATGGTCACGACCACGGTTGCCAAGGACGGCGTCGAGGTCGCCCGCAGCGAGGTCTCCACGGCAGATGACGCCATGGCGACGCCCGCGCCCGTGACGGTCGCGTTCCAGAACTCCTACGAGGCCACCGGAACGCTCGGCGGCGAGGGCGGCGCGGTTATCAACGCCACCAAGACGCTGGCGGGCCGCGCCGCGGCGGCGGGCGAGTTCTCGTTCTCCGTCCGCGATGCCCAGGGCGACGTGGTCGCGACCGCGGCCAACCAGGCCTCCGGCAACGGCGAGGCCGCGGGGCTCGCGTTCTCGCCCATCGCCTACACCACCGACTCGCTTAAGCAGATGGTGGCGGACGGTACCGCCACCAAGGCCGCCGATGGCTCCTGGGTCATTCCCTATACCGTTTCCGAGGACGGCACGGACCGGCTGCCCGCGGGCGTGACGGCGGCCGTGTCGAGCTTCGGCATTACGGTCAAGGTGACCGATAACGGCAAGGGCGGGCTGGATGTGGTCGTGGTCTATCCCGAGGGATCCGACGGCACGCTGTCGTTTGTGAACGGCTATAGCGCCGGCGAGGCGACGGTCGACATCGCGGGCACCAGACGCTGGCGCTCCGCCAGGCCGGACTCGGCCTCACGCAGGCCGACATCGCGGGCAGGTACACCTTTAAGATCGAGCCGCTGGACGGCGCGCCCGCACCGGTCGACGCCTCCGGCAAGACGGTGACCGAGGCGACCAACGACGCCGCCGGCAACGTCGAGCTGGGCCACGTCACGTTCAGGCAGCCGAGCGACCTCGATGGCGTCGAGATCGACGGCGACGGCCTGCGCACCAAGACGTTTGCCTACCGGGTGAGCGAGTCCGGTTCGGTCGACGGCGTGGTCAATGACCCGACGGCAACCAGGACCTTCATGGTCAGGGTGGTCGAGGACACCGCCGCGGGCACGCTTGTCGCGACGGTCCTGCCCGCAGAGGGCACGCCCGAGGGCAGGGGCGCGTTCGAGTTCACCAACACCTACGGCGTGAACCCGACGCCGAGCTCCGTCACCGACCAGATCAAGGTGAGCAAGAAGCTCAAGGGCCGTGACCTGGCCGAGGGCGAGTTCGAGTTCCAGCTGGTCGAGCTTGTCGCCGACGGCAGCGAGAGCGTCGCGGCGACGGGCAAGAACGCCGCCGACGGCACGGTCACGCTCAGCCCCGTTACCTACACCGCGCCCGGCGCGCACAGCTACGAGCTGCGCGAGGTCGCCGGCACGGCGGGCGGCGTGACATATGACAGGGCGACGTACCGCGTGCGCACGACGGTCACCGATGCCGGCAACGGCACGCTCGCCGTCAAACACGAGCTCATGGATGCCGAGGGCAATGCCGCGAACGACACCTCGGTGACCTTCACCAACGGCTACCAGGCCGCACCCGTCACCCTCAAGCTGGGCGCCGCCAAGGTGCTCAAGGGCGCCGAGCTCAAGGCGGGCCAGTTTAGCTTTGAGCTCAAGGGCCGGGACGGCAAGGTCATGTCGACCGCCAAGAATGCCGCCGACGGCAGCGTCGCGTTCGATGCGCTGACCTTCAAGCGGGCCGGCACCTACACCTTCACGGTGAGCGAGGTCGACGACGGCCAGGCGCACGTGACCTACGACAAGGCGGTGCACAAGGTCGTCGTCACGGTGAGCGACGAGGCGGCAGACGGCACCAAGACGGGCTACCTGTCGGCGAAGGTCTCCTACGAGGGCGACGCCAACATGCCGCCAATCTTCACCAACAGCTACGCCGAGAATCCCGGGACCCCCGAGAACCCCGGCACGCCGGGCGGTGGCTCGGACGGCGGTTCAGATAACGGCTCCGGCAGCGGCGCTAGCGGCGACGGCTCCAAGGGCGGCATGCCCGACACCGGCGACCGCAGCTTGCCGGCGGCCGCGCTCGCGGTCATGGCCGGCACCGGCGCGCTGGCCGCCGCGGGCGGCGCGGTCCTGTACCGCAGGCGCCGCTAGCGATATGGACGAGTGGGGCGAATCCATCCGATGGGTTCGCCCCACTTGCCGTGGCGGGCGGGAGCAGGTAAGATATACCGAGCGCCTAGCGCGTTCGATGGGTTCGGATGACGACATGTTCCGAATCTGGTCAGGTCCGGAAGGAAGCAGCCATAAGGAGCCTCTGTCGGGCATCCGAATCCATCGAGCGCACGGGCGCTTTTTTGGTGCCGCGATGCGGTCCCAGTGCCGGCGGGCTGTTTGGTGTCTCGCTGGTCCTCGGCTTTGCCTGCGGGATCGCTCGACTACCAAACAGCCCGCCGGCACCGGGACCACTTCGTCCAAAAATCACCCGTAAAGGCGCGTTAGCCTAATTAAATCTATCCCTTAAGGAATGCTGCTCGTTGGCGTTGTTTGGAGCGCGGTGGCGATGTGCTTCAAGAGACAGTGGCATTACCATCTGTTTTTTCAAGTAAAGGGGCCCGTTTCCCTGGGTTGGGGAAACGGGCCTCTTTTTGTCTCTGGGCTTGTGGATTGGTGAAGGCAGAATGCTCTGTCGGCTATTTTGAGTTCTTGATGCGGCGTGTAGCTGTGGCGGTTATTCCGAACCCTGCGGCGGCGATTCCTGCGAGTACGATTGCACTAGGCGTCGTGTCGCCCGTATTCGCAAGCTTGCCGTCTGCATTTGCTTGCTTGGTGGAGCTCGATGGAGCGTATTTGCCGGTCGCGGGCGAGCTGGCGGGCTGTGCCGTTTCGGCCGGCTGCGCTGAGCTGGAGGGTTTTGTCGTCTCGGCGGGTTTCGTTATCTCGGGCGAGGTGGCCTTGTCTGCTGCGGCCTTTGCCTCTTCGTATGCTTTGCAGGCGTCGTCATAGGCCGCTTGCGCCTTTTCCAAATCGCTAAGGAGCGCATTTCGCTTGGCTATGTCCTCGTCGATGTGGGCTTTAGCTTCCTTTGCCTCACTTTCGAAATACTGAACCTGTTTTTCCTGGCTTTCGAGCCGGCGTTGGTAGCGGTGAAGATCATCTTCACAAGATTCTTCTCGCCTTTCTGCCGCCATGATCTCACTGCGCAGCTGCTTAATATGCTCCTTAATAGCTGTGCTGGGCGCCTCGTCGCCGAGCTCCTTGAGTACCTTATCTAATTCTGCCTGAAGGCCGCTTGTCCGGTTGTGGGCCTCATCGTATTTGGCTTGGGCTGCATCGACGTTCGCTTGCATGGCGGGAAGGGGTTCCCTCCGTTTGGCGGCTTCCGTCACCACCATGTCGTGGATCTCTTGAAAACTGGCAATGTCATCATCGATTTCCGCAAGTTTCTCGGGACTTGCGGCAACTTTTGCGGCCTCGAGGTTTTTGAGCGCTTCCTGCATGGCTGCATACGCTTTTTCTTTTGCGGTGGCCGCGTCTTCCACCTGCAAGGCAACTGCACCGGTGGGGGAACTGGTTTCCGCCGCGATCGCCGTTGCGGGGGCGATTCCCGCGACAAGTGCCGCGGAAAGGGCGATGCCCAAGGTTGTTCGTCTTGCTCTTCTCGCGAGAATGTCGTTCATCTCGGCACCTCATTTCAAGGGTCGGCGACTAACTTGGTAGCACTAATGTAAGTATATCAGGCGGTTTGCCCGCCATTGATCGGGCGTGCGCGTATATCCTTTGATTAACAGCCATTAAATCTATCCCTTAAGGAACGCGGCTTGCTAGTGTTGTCTGGGCATTGATGGCTGCGTGGTACAAGAGACGGCGGCATTGCCATCTGTTTTTTCAAGTAAAGGGGCCCGTTTCCCTGGGTTGGGGAAACGGGCCTCTTTTTGCTCTGGGCTTGTGGATTGGCGAAGGTAGTATGATCTGGTGGCTATTTTGAGTTCTTGAGGCGGCGTGTGGCTGCGGCGGTTATTCCGAGGCCTGCGGCGGCGATTCCTGCGAGTGCGATTGCGCTCGGCGCTGCGTCGCCCGTGTTCGCGAGCTTGCCGGCGGTCGTATCTGCTTGCTTGCCGCTGCTCGAGTTCGCCTGCTTGGTGGAGCTCGGCGGGGTATTTTTGCCGGTCGCGGACGAGCCGGTGGGCTGTGTCGCCTCGGCCGGTTGCGCCGAGTTGGAGGGAGGCGTCGTCTCGGTTGGTTGCGTTATCTCGGGCGAGGTGGCCTTGTCTGCCGCGGCTTTCGCCTCTTCGTATGCCTTGCAGGCGTCGTCATAGGCCGCTTGCGCCTTTTTCAAATTGTCGAGGAGCGCATCTCGCCAGGCTATGAACTGGTCGGTATGGGCTTTATACTTCTCTGCAGAACGTTCACAGTCATTAACTTGTCTTTCCTGCCTTTTGAGGCGGTCCTGGACCTCGCGGAGCTCCATTTCGCAAAAGTCAACTCGCGCTTTTGCCGTTACGATCTCTTGGCGTAACGACTTTATTTGCTGTTTAATAGTTTCGGCAAGCTCCTCGTCGCCGAGTGCTTCGACTGCCTTAAGCTCCTCAAGTTTCATGTCTAATTTTGCTTGGAGCTCGCTTACCCGGCTGATGGCCTCGTCGTATTTGGCTTGGGCTGCATCGATGTCCGCTTGCATGGTGGGAAGGGATTCCCTCAATTCGGCGGCTTGCGCCGCCATCTTGTCGCGGAGCTCTTGAAAACGGGCAATGTCATCATTGAATCTCGCAATTTTCTCGGGACTTGCGGCGTTTTTTGCGGCCTCGAGGTTTTTGAGCGCTTCCTGCATGGCTGCATACGCTTTTTCTTTTGCGGCGGCCGCGTCTTCCGTCTGCAAGGCAACTGCACCGGTGGGGGAGCTGGTTTCCGCCGCGATCGCCGTTGCGGGGGCGATTCCCGCGACAAGTGCCGCGGAAAGGGCGATGCCCAAGGTTGTTCGTCTTGCTCTTCTCGCGAGAATGTCGTTCATCTCGGCACCTCATTTCAAGGGTCGGCGACTAACTTGGTAGCACTAATGTAAGTATACCAAGCGATTGGCCCGCCACTGGCTGGGTGTGCGCGTATGCTCCTCTGAAAACTGAATCCCGTTAGAAATGACGAGTTGTTTACGCTTCTTTTGGGGTGGCGGTACTATCATGGTTCGAATTGAATGTGGATGATGATAGGGAGCGCCTATACATGATTGAGTTGCTCAGGCGTTTTGGTGGTAAGTTTCGCCGGTATATGGTGATTGGCCCAGCGTGCAAGCTGATCGAAGTGATCTTTGACCTGCTTACGCCGCTGGTGATTGCCCAGATGATCGATAAGGGCATCGGCGCACACGATGTGAACGCCGTCGTCCGTTACGGCGTGGTGCTCGCCGCCATGGCTGTGATCGGCATCTCGTTTACGCTCGTCTGCCAAAAGATGGCGGCGCTCACCTCGCAGGGCATGGGCACCGACATTCGCGGCGCACTCTACAAGCACATCAACAAGCTGAGCTATGCTGAGCTCGATCGCTTTGGCACGCCGTCGCTCATCACGCGCATTACCAACGACGTCAACCAGGTGCAGCTCGCCGTGGCGCTGGGCGTGCGTATGCTCATCCGCTGGCCTTTCCTGGCGGTGGGCTCCATGTGCGCGGCCCTTGCCATCGACCTTAAGCTCGGCATCATCTTTTTGATCTGCACGCCCGCTATCGGCCTGGTGTTTTGGTTTGTCATGGCGCGCTGCATCCCGTACTACAAGCAGCTGCAGGCAAAGCTCGACCGCATCGCGCTTATCTGCCGCGAAGGCCTTTCAGGCGCTCGCGTGGTTCGCGCCTTCGTGCGCGAGGACCACGAGCGTGAGCGTTTTGCCCAAGCAGCCGACGATCAGGCCAATACTGCCATCGCGGTGGGCAAGCTCTCGTCGATCCTTAACCCCGTCACGTTTCTAGTGATGAACCTGGGCGTGTGCGCCATCCTGTGGGTGGGCGGCATCCAGGTCAACGTGGGCGATCTCACGCAGGGTCAGGTCATGGCGTTTGTGAACTACATGACGCAGACCCTCACCTCCATCGTGTACGTTGCCAACCTGGTGGTGGTCTTTACCAAGGCGAGCGCCAGCGCGTCGCGCATCAACGAGGTGCTCAATTGCATGCCGAGCATCACCGACGAGGACAACGAGACGGTCGCACTGCCCGAGCCGAGCGCGATGGGCAACGCTGTTCCGGTTCCCGCGTTGAGCTTGAGTCATGCGAGCTTCTCCTTTGGCGCTGGCGCTGCCAACGCCGTCAACGATGTGACCCTGGAGCTCCCGCTGGGCAAGACGCTTGGCATTATTGGCGGTACGGGCAGCGGCAAGTCCACGCTCGTCTCGCTTATCCCGCGCCTGTACGATGCGGGCGCCGGCAGTGTGAGCGTGATGGGCGCCGACGTGCGCACCTGGCCGCTCGATCAGCTGCGCCACGTGGTCGCGACCGTTCCGCAGCGCGCGTCGCTGGTGAGCGGCACCATCCGCAGCAACCTGACCTGGCGCAACGAGGCGGCGACCGACGAGGAGCTCTGGGCGGCGCTCGACATGGCGCAGGCGAGCGAGTTCGT
>ENA-OQKR01000036-OQKR01000036.1-human-gut-metagenome-genome-assembly--contig:-NODE-36-length-51695-cov-4.901858_pt1 | contig 51695 bp, 48 predicted proteins | sample MGYA00242803_ERZ504806 | MGnify/ENA primary metagenome ERZ504806 (study PRJEB26092, sample SAMD00036399) | human gut metagenome | host: Homo sapiens | study: EMG produced TPA metagenomics assembly of...
GTAGCCGACTCGTCTTCTTGCGACTATAGATGCCGTAGACTAATCGCAAGAAAGGACTCGGTATGCAAACCACGCACATGGCGACCCCGGTACTGGAGGTCGCACATCTCGAAAAGGTATATGGAGCGCTGGGCAACGTGACCCGTGCGCTCAACGACGTCAGCTTTACCGTCAACCGCGGCGAATTCGTTGGCATCATGGGCGCTTCGGGCTCGGGCAAGTCGACGCTGCTCAACTGCGTGTCGACCATCGATAGCGCCACGAGCGGCACCATTCGCATCAACGGGCAGGACGTTACGCGCATGAAGCAGGCCAAGCTCTCGCAGTTCCGCCGCGAGGAGCTCGGCTTTATCTTCCAGGACTCCAACCTGCTCGATACGCTCACGGCACGCGAGAACATCGCCCTGCCGCTCACCATCGCCCGCACAAACTCGGCAGAGATCTCGACCCGCGTGCAGGATGTGGCAGCGCGCCTGTCCATCAGCCAGGTGCTCGACAAGTATCCCTACCAGATGTCCGGCGGTCAGCAGCAGCGCGTTGCCGCGGCTCGCGCGCTCGTCACCGATCCCACCATGATCATGGCCGACGAGCCCACCGGCGCCCTCGATTCCAAGAGCGCTCGCCTGCTGCTCGAGAGCCTGGAGGCCCTCAATCGCCGCCTACGCGCCACCGTGCTCATGGTCACGCACGACAGCTTTGCCGCCAGCTACACGAGCCGCGTGCTGTTTATTCGCGACGGCAAGATCTTCACCGAGCTGCGCCGCGGCGACACCGACCGTCGCGAGTTCTTCGACCGCATTATGGAGGTCGTTGCCATGATGGGCGGTGAGGGCTCCGATGCTCTGTAAACTCGCTTGGGGCAACGTCCGCCGCGCCGGCCGCGACTACCTCGTCTACCTTTTGACGCTCACCCTGGGTGTCACGGTCTTCTATGCCTTTAACACCATCTCGATGCAGGTCGACATCGCCGGAATCGATGAAAAAGGCTTGGCGCAGGTAATGGGCAGCATGCTCGGCGACCTGACGTACTTTTTGGCCGGTGTCATGGCCTTTTTAATGGTGTATGCCAATAACTTCATCATGAAACGCCGCAAGAAGGAGTTTGGCCTGTACCAGGTGCTCGGCATGGGGCGCGGGCGCGTCGCCACGATCATGGCGCTCGAGACGGTGATTGTCTCGGTCGGCGCCTTTGTCGCCGGCATTGTGCTGGGTGTGGGACTCTCCCAGCTCATGACGTTCTTTACGGCCTCGCTCTTTAAGACGCAGATCGCCAATTTCCACTTCTTTTTCTCGGTGCATGCGTTCAACCTGACCCTTGTCTGCGTGCTCGTGATGTTTGTGCTCACGCTACTGCTGAACCTTCGCGCCGTGCGTCGTACCAAACTTATCGAGCTTATGGGTGCCGAGCGTCGCAACGAGAGCATCAAGACACGCAACCCCTGGATTGCGATTGCCATCTTTGCCGTGGGCGTGGCGCTTGTGGGCGTGGCCTATTACCGTCTGCTACGTGATGGGTTCCCGCTAACCGCGACGGACAGCAAGCTGCAAGAGGCCATGAACCAGTTTGGTATTACGACCGCTATGGTTACCGTGGGCACCTTTGCCCTGTTCTGGGGACTCTCAGGCATGCTCATCAAGCTGCTGCAGAGCCTGCGCGGCGTGTATTGGCGCGGCCTCAACATGTTTACCGTGCGCCAGCTTGCGGCCAAGGTCAACACGGTGTGCTTTTCGATGGGCGTCATCGCGATGCTTCTGTTTTTGGCCATCACCTCGGTGACCTGCGGTATGTCGATTGCCAACGTGATGAACGAGAATCTGGAGCGCTATAACCCTGTTGACGTGTCTCAGACGTATGTCTATTACACGCCCGAAACGCTCGACTACTACAAGGAGTATGTCAATCCGTCTGAGGCCGATCGCATGGTGCTGGCCGATGCAACGGTCGATTTGTACGCTGCATGGCATGGCGATCGTAAAGATCCCGATAACGTTGCAGACGGTATTAAGGGCAAGTCGGCGGACAACAACGACGAGACCGGCAAGAAGGTCAATATCGCCGATGTTGCCGGTGAGCATGTGCAGATCGATTCGTATCTGAGTTATCCGCTTGGCGGCTCGGGCCCCTCGGTGGTGGCGGGTGAGATGTGCAAGGCCATGGGCGAAAAGCTCCCCAAGGCGCTCGAGGGAAGCAACGCCGATGCGATGGGTCTGTATGTGACGCCGGCGAGCCAGTACAACAAACTGCGCCAGATGATGGGCGAGGAGCCGGTGAGCATTGGCCGCGACCAGTATCTGCTCACGTGTGATATGGGCGGTGAGCTGGGCGACCTGTACACCAAGTATATGGCTGGCGGCCATGCCCTAACCTTGGGCGGGCATACGCTCAAGCCCGCAACCGATAAGTCGGACGAGGACACGGCGGCCATCGCCAACTCGGCGATGGGCAGCAATCCCGGTACCGTGGTCGTAGCCGATGAGCTGCTGTCCCAGCTTAATCTGCAACCGTATTCCAGTAATCTGCTCGTTAATTACAAACAGGGTATGGATACGACCGAGGCAGACGAGAGCATTAAATACACCTTGCTCGACAATCTGCTCGTTGACGGCAAGGAGCCGGGGTCGTGGGGAGTCTTCATCACGCGTTCCGAGATGTACACGCAAGCAGCGCAGATGAACGGAATGATTAGCTATCTGGCCATCTACATTGGCTTTGTACTGGTCGTTGCGTGCGCGGCGATACTGTCGATCCAGCAGCTCTCCAATGTGGCCGACGGCAGCCGCAGCTATCGTGTGCTGGCACAGATCGGCTGTGACGACCGCCAGATCCGGCATTCGGTGATGGCGCAGCAAGCGGTGTTCTTCCTGTTCCCGCTGGCAGTGGGCTTGGCGCACTCCTTTGTGGCGCTTAAGGTGATCATCGAGCTGGTGAGCGTATTCGGCGATATGAGCATCGCCGGCACCGTGGGCCTCACCTGCGCGATTTTCCTGGCGGCCTATGGTGGCTACTTCCTGGTGACCTACCTCATGAGCGCTGGCATGGTGCAAGCTGCCATCGCCACCCGCTACAGCGAGTAACAAGCGGGCAAAACCGTCGCAAAATCAGAACGAATAACCGCCGCGAAGGGAGTTCAGCTCCCTTCGCGGCGGTATTTTGCGTATCTAGAGCATCTCAGATGCAAGTGAGTAGGCTTTTTTGGATCTGCCGAGCACATCGCGGCAAGTGCTCAATAAAATCGCAGGTCAGGGCTGTGGCGTTTTGAGGTGTGCTCGGCATCCCGCCAAAAGCCTACTCACTTGGTTTTACTGCTAGAAAACCGCCGCGAGGGAAGGCAGCTCCCTTACGGCGGTTTTAACGTTTGCCCAGATAAAACCTGCCAAAATAAACCTGCCTTTTTTGGCAGGTGGTTTCAGCTGAACGGCGGGCCGTGCGGCTTGGGTGTGCGGGCTCACAATCTGGGGAAACCGAACAGATTGGGGGCTTGTATGATCGATTCGAAGGGAAACGTGCGACCCGAGGGCATGTTTAACAGAGTGCGCCTGGCCCCCGAAGCCCGGAGCGCATACGATACGCAAGGGGTAGTCGTTGGGGACGTCCCCAATGACCACTCCGGCAACGCCGATGTTTTGGCGCAGACAGCGAAAGCCCGCCAGAGCGAGCAAGGTGCCTTGAAACAAGGCGGCATTGACCTTTTGGTCATGCCGCCGAAGTTGAAAGGCAGATTGCCGCTCTGGCGGGCTTGCAGCGTCAACTGGTTACGCGGTTTGGCAAAACCGCGTAACTAAACCCGCTCCGCGATCTCGTGGATGAGGTAGTCGGTCTTTTCCCAGCCCAGGCACGGGTCGGTGATCGACTTGCCAAAGACGCCGCCATCGACCGGCTGGTTGCCGTCCTCCAGGTAGGACTCGATCATAAAGCCCTTGACCAGCTTGGAGATGGACTCGTTGCGGCGGCAGTTGTCGAGCACCTCCTTGCAAATGCGATATTGCTCCAGCGGACGTTTGCCCGAGTTGTCGTGGTTGCAGTCGATGACCGCCGCCGGGTTGGCGTAGCCGGCGTGCTCGGTATAGCGCTCGGCCAGACGCTCCAGGTGCTCGTAGTGGTAGTTGGGGTAGGTGCGGCCGTCGAGGCCGATGTAGCCGCGCATGACAGCATGCGCGAGCGGATTGCCGTCGCACTCAACTTCCCAGTTGCGGAAGATAAAGCTCTGATGTGCCTGGGCAGCGTAGATGGAGTTGAGCATGACGGTGGTGGAACCAGCGGTGGGATTTTTCATGCCGACGGGCACCGAAATGCCGCTCGACACCAGGCGATGCTCCTGGTTTTCGACCGAGCGCGCGCCCACGGCAACATAGCTCAGCAGGTCAACGAGGTACTGGTAGTTGGACGGGTAGAGCATCTCGTCGGCGGTAAAGAAACCGGTCTCCTCGATGACGCGCAGGTGCATATGGCGAATGGCCTTAACGCCTTCGAGCAGGTCATCGGGCGCCTCGGGGTCGGGGTTGTGCAGCAGGCCCTTGTAGCCGGTGCCCTTGGTGCGCGGCTTGTTGGTGTAGACGCGCGGAATGATGATGAGCTTGTCCTTGACCTCCTCGGCGGTCTTGGCCAGTCGGTTCATGTACTCAAGCACCGAATCCTCGCGGTCGGCAGAGCACGGGCCGATGATGAGCACCTTACGTGCGTCCTCGCCGGTAAAGACTTTGGCGACCTCGGCGTCAAATGCCTGCTTTTTGGTGGTAAGCTCGGCAGAAAGCGGCATTTCCTCGCGGATCTCCATGGGGATTGGCAACTTGCGTTTGAATTCCATGGCCATAGGGGCCTCCTCAATCTACAGAAAGAGCAATAAGCGTATTGTCGAATGCTCGGCATTATCCGCTGTCGCACGCTAAAGTGCAACCCCTCGCCGCCCCGAAACCTGCCAAAAGGGACAGGTTTATTTTGGCAGGTTTTATATGGGGGGAACGTCGGCGGATACCGGGAGGGAGTGGCGTCGCGCGGGACCCTAAGGCTATTGTCGGTTCCCCAGGAAACACCCTGTGGGCAAAAAATGCCAAATATGAGTACGGTTGCTAATCTAGTAGCATATCGGTCTAGCAAGATAATAGACAAAGTGAAAAATATGTTCATTAACATTGCCACGCAGAAGCCCGCTAACGGGCGTTTTGATTAATTTGAAGGCGTATAGAGGCCGCAAGGAGGTCGTTTGAGGCTGTTTTGGCTGATACTAAAAAAGTAACAGTACTCATATTTGCCATTTTTTGCCCACAGGGTCTGGAAAGCGCCGTCAATGAGGTCTCAGGGAAGGCGTTTCGAGGGCTGCAAAACAAAACGGGGGCGCAGGTTGTCCTGCGCCCCCGTTCTCGGGCGTTATTCGTTCCCTGCGGCAGAATTTACGCCGCCTCGTCGAACTGCGAGTTGTACAGGTCGGCGTAGAAGCCACCCTGGGCGAGCAACTCGTCGTGTGTGCCCTTCTCGACGATGTCGCCGTCGCGGATCACCAAGATCACGTCGGCGTTGCGAATCGTGGACAGGCGATGTGCGATAACAAAGCTGGTGCGGCCTTGCATCAGCGCATCCATGGCACGCTGAATAAGCTCCTCGGTACGAGTGTCAACGTTGGAGGTCGCCTCGTCGAGAATTAGCGCCGGACGGTCGGCCAAAATGGCGCGGGCGATGGTCACGAGCTGGCGCTGACCCTGCGACAGGTTGGTGCCCTCCTCGTTGATCATAAAGTCGTAACCGCCGGCGAGCGTATGGATAAAGTGGTCGCAGCGTGCGGCGCGTGCGGCGGCCTCGACTTCGGCATCGCTTGCATCGGGACGTCCGTAGCGGATGTTCTCGCGGATCGTGCCGTTAAACAGCCAAGTATCCTGCAGCACCATGGCAAACTCGCCGCGAAGTGCCGCGCGGTCCCAATCGCGCACGTCGACGCCCTCGACGCGCAGCGAACCGCCGTCCACGTCGTAAAAGCGCTGCAGCAGCTTAATGAGCGTGGTCTTGCCGGCGCCGGTGGGGCCGACGATGGCGATGGTCTGGCCGGGCTGCGCCTCGCAGCTAAAGTCGTGGATGATGGTCTTGTCGGGTGTGTAGCCAAACTTGACATGGTCGAACTCCACGTGGCCGGGACGCCTCTCGGGAATCTGCGCGTCGGCCTTCTGCTCCTCCTCGGGCGCGGCCAAGAACTCAAAGACGCGCTCGGTGGCAGCGGCCATCGACTGCATCGTGTTGCTCACGTTGCCCAGCTGCTGCACGGGTTGCGTAAAGTTGCGCACGTACTGGATAAAGCTCTGGATGTCGCCGGGCGTGGCATTGCCGGTCAGCGCGAGCTGCGCGCCCACTACGACAACGCCCACGTAACCCATGTTGCCCACCAGGCTCATAAGCGGCATCATCAGGCCCGACAGGAACTGCGAGCGCCAGCCACTAATAAACAGGCGGTCGTTTTGACGGTCGAACTCCTCGATCGAGGCCTCGGCGCGGTCGAATACCTGAATGACGTTCTGGCCGGCAAAGTCCTCCTCGATAATGCCGTTGACGGTGCCCAGGACCTGCTGCTGCTCGCGGAAGTACGGCTGCGAGAAGTGAATCATCACCATCAAGATAATCGCGGCGGCCGGCAGCGTGAGCACGGTGACGCCGGTGAGCGGCAGACTGATCGACAGCATCATGACGAGTACGCCGATAATCTGCGTTACCGACGTGATGAGCTGCGTCACGCTCTGGTTGAGCGACTGGCCGAGCGTATCGACGTCGTTGGTGATGCGGCTGAGCACGTCGCCCTTGCTGTGGCCGTTGAAGTAGCTCATCGGAACGACAGCGATCTTGGCGGCGATCTCCTTGCGCATGCGGTAGCAAATCTTTTGCGTGACGCCGGTCATAAGCCAGCCTTGGATGAGGCTGCAAATAGAGCTTGCCAGATACAGGCAGAGCAAAAAGCCAAGCGTCTTGGCGATCCAGGCAAAGTCAACGTCGCCGGTACCGTTTACCTTGGCAACCAGGCCCTCGAACAGCTTGGTCGTAACCTGGCCGAGCACCTTGGGCCCCACAATGTTAAAGATGACCGAGCACACGGCAAAGGCGACGGCGGCAAACACGGCAATCTTGTGCTGGCCGATATAGCCGAGCAGCTGCCTCATGGTGCCCTTAAAGTCCTTGGCCTTTTCGCCACGGCGCATGCCACCCATGCGGCCCATGGGTCCACGCTGACGGGTGGGCTTGGGAATTTGGGTCTTGGTCTCGTCTGCCATTAGCGCTCGCCTCCTTCCGTGACGGCTGCAATTTCTTCTTGGGTAAGCCCCAGCTCCTCGGCGGAAAGCTGCGACTGTGCGATCTCCAGGTACGCCGGGCAGCTGCGCAGCAGCTCCTCGTGCGTACCGGTGCCCACCACGTGGCCGTCGTCGAGCACGATGATCTGGTCGGCGTGCATGATGGTCGCGATGCGCTGGGCCACGACCACGAGCGCGGCGTCGGTGACGTTTTTGGCCAGCTCTTCGCGCAGGCGCGCGTCGGTCTTGTAGTCGAGGGCGCTAAACGAATCATCGAACACCACGACCTCGGGCTTTTTGGCCAACGCGCGGGCGATGGCCAGACGCTGGCGCTGACCGCCCGAGACATTGGAGCCGCCCTGGCTAATGGGGGAGTCGTATCCGTCCTCGCGCTCGGCGATAAAGTCCTCCGCCTGGGCGACGTGTGCTGCCTGGCGCATATCCTCGTCACTCACCATGTCGCCGGCAAACTTGAGGTTGCTCTCGACGGTACCCGAGAACAGACGACCCTGCTGCGGAATATAACCGATGCGGCGGCGCAGCTCAGAGAGGGTCATGTCGCGCACGTCGATGCCGTCGAGCGAAATGCTGCCGCCCGTGACGTCGTACAGGCGCGGAATCAACTGTACAAGCGTGGACTTGCCCGAGCCCGTGGAACCAATGATGCCGAGCATCTGGCCGGCGTGCGTGGTGAAGTTTACGCCGCTAATGACGTCGGCGCGGGCATCGGGATACTGGAAGCTCACGTCACGGAAGGTGAGCTCACCGCGCGGCGCGCTGGCAGCAGGCAATTTGGGTGAGACAGGGTCGTTGATGCTCGTGGGACAGGTGATGACCTCTTCCACGCGCTCGGCTGCGACCTCGGCGCGGGGCAGGATGACCGAAACCATGGTGAGGATCATAAACGCCATGACGATCTGCATGGTGTAGGAGATGAACGCCATCATGTTGCCGACCTGCATCACGCCGTCGGACACGCCCTGCGCGCCAAACCAGACGATAAGCACAGTGACGCAGTTCATGACGAGCATCATGAGCGGCATCATAAAGCTCATGGCTCGGTTGGTGTAGAGCTGCGTGGTCATCAGGTCGAGCGAAGCCTTGTCAAAACGCTCGAGCTCATGCTCCTCGCGGTTGAACGAGCGGATAGGCATAAGGCCGTCGAGCAGCTCGCGGGCGGTAAGGTTCACGCGGTCCACGTAACTTTGCATCTTTTTGAACTTGGGCATGGTGAGGCCCATGAGCACGCCGACGACGGCCGAGACCGCGATGATGGCAACGGCGATGGTCCACTCCAGGCCGGTATGGTTGGCCAGGACGCGCATGACGGCGACGATGCCCATGACGGGGGCCATCAGACACATGCGGATAAACAGGGTTGCGGCCATCTGGATCTGCTGAATGTCATTGGTGCAGCGGGTGATGAGCGAGGCCTGGCTAAACTTGCCCACCTCGGCCGGCGAGAAGTGCATAACCTTGTTGAAGGTCTCGCGGCGCAGGTCGCGGGCGATGGAGCAGGCAGTGCGCGAAGCAACGGCACCGGTCAGGATGGTGGCGACCAGCGACACCAGACACAGCCCAAACATCGTGGTCGCCATGCGGCCCAGGTAGGCGTTCTGCACGTCGGCGGGGTCGATGCCCTGTGCCTTGTACTCGTCCTGCACATAGCTCACGGCGCGTTGGGTCACGATGGAGCCCGACATGGAGCCCATTTTGTCCGCCATATCGTTGGCGCCCTCGACGAGCTTGCCCTGGTCGATTAGGCCGCCTTCAACGCCTAGACGCAGACCCTTCATGGTGATCTTACCGCCGTCGGCATCAATCTGCTTTTGCATATTCTGCGCCGCTGCGGCCTTCTGCTGCATCTCGGCGAGCTGCTCGGGCGTCATCGCCGCCATTTGCTCGGGCGTGGGCATGGCCTGAGCGGCGTCGCTGTCTTTCTCGCTGGACGTGCCGGTCATGTCGCCCATGGAGTCGGCGTCGATGCCCTGGTTGAAGGCGAGCACGACGGTCTCAGGCAGGCTCATAATGTCGGCAATCTTGCTGCCGTCGGCACGCTCTTCCTCGGTGCCCTTGTACGTTCGAATGCCGTTCTTGTCTGCCTTGCCAAACACGGCCTCCACAGCTTTGGCGTCCTTGGCGCGCATAAAGAGTTCGAGGTCGTCGAGCGATTCGGCGCGAATGGTGTCGGGCACGGGCGAGGCAATGCCGCCTTGCTGCACGCCCACGTCGACGATGTCGCTCATATAGGTAGGCAGCGCCAGGTCGGCGTTGCAGCTGATTACGATAAGTACGATAGCTGCGAACAGTGCCAGGACATGCTTTTTAAAGAGCTTGAGAATCCTCACTCGGCATCTCTCCTTTCTTGATTGCGGTCGATAATTTCGTTGGCACGTCTTAGAAGGCGCACCATCTCTTGGGTATCTGTTTCGCCGAGCTGCTCGAGGAAAGCCGCGGTGCGCTCCTCGAATTCCCGGCGTTTGATTTCGAGATCCTGGAATCCCTTGTCGGTCACTATGACGTGTACGCGACGACGGTCGGTCTTTGAATGCTCGCGCTCAATCCAACCCTTGGCCTCGAGGGCGCGCAAGATATTGGCGATGCGGGCGCTCGAGACCCAGGCACGATCAGCGAGTTCGCTCGGCGTGAGCGAACCGCCAGCGAGCATGAGGGCGCGCATGACGGCCATCTCGCCGCTGAGAACTTTGTCCACAAAGCGCGAAACGCGCTGGTGAATGCCGCCAAACTCAGTAAGGAGCTGACGTCCAAGCTCATGGAAATCGGTATCTTCCACCGAAAACCCCTAACACTAGAAACTATTTTCGGTGAAAGATGATACCCTTGCACGCGCACCCTATACGGTAGATTTTGGGTCATGCCTAGAAAACAACCTTTAGGCGACCTCCGTACACCGTCGGTATCAGCAAAGTAAGGGGTAGATCGTAAGGCATGTCCCAAAGCCTACTCAGAGGCACTTTACTCTGCTAAAGCTGGCATAACAGCTAGAGCGAACGTCGTACAAAGGCAAGGAAAAATACCAAACAAATCGGTGAACGGTAGTTGCTCGCGCTCGCATTTCCTGCGGATTTGTTAAAAACGCCCTAATGGTATAAAAAAGAAACATATAACAGCCCTGATGAAGGGGGTGGCTATGTTATCCTTCTCAAACGGGTGAAATCTTGGGTTTTGGGTTGCAGTTCCAAGGTGGACAAACGTTTTTCCCTGTACCAACGTGTGGTGAAGAACGGAAGAAGCCGGTAGTGCAAGCCGATAATTCAAGAATTCAATAAGCAGCGGTGTGAGAGAGCGCCGCATTACACGTAACTAGGAGCGTGGTTACACAATGCAGGAGGCATGGGAAGGCTTCAAGGAAGGCATCTGGACGGGAGAAGTTGACGTCCGAGACTTCATCCAGAAGAACTACACCCCCTATGAGGGCGACGAGTCGTTCCTCGCCGGTCCGACCGAGCGTACCAAGGAGCTGTGGGGCGAGGTTCTCGACCTGCTGCTCAAGGAGCGCGAGCAGGGCGGTGTCCTCGATATGGACACCAAGACTGTCACGGGTATCGTGAGCCACCCCGCTGGCTACATCGATAACGCCCACCGCGAGAAGGAGACCATCGTCGGCCTCCAGACCGACAAGCCGCTCAAGCGCGCGCTGCACGTCAACGGTGGTATCCGCATCGCTTGCCAGGCTGCCAGCCAGCACGGCTACAAGGTCGACGAGAGCGTTGTCGAGCGCTACACCTTCGAGCGCAAGACCCACAACGCTGGCGTCTTCGATGTCTACACCCCCGAAATGCGTGCTTGCCGCTCGGCTCACATCATCACCGGTCTGCCCGATGGCTATGGCCGCGGCCGCATCATCGGCGACTACCGTCGTGTTGCCCTGTACGGCGTCGACTACCTGATCAAGGACAAGGAGGCCCAGAAGGCTTCCACCCCGACGGTCATGACCGCCGACAACATCCGCGATCGTGAGGAGCTGCAGGAGCAGATTCGTGCCCTCGGCGAGCTCAAGATGATGGCCGAGACCTATGGTTTCGATATTTCCAACCCTGCCACCAACACGCAGGAGGCCATCCAGTGGATGTACTTCGCCTACCTCGCTGCCGTTAAGGAGCAGAACGGCGCCGCTATGTCCATCGGCCGCACCTCCACGTTCATCGACATCTACGCTGAGCGCGACCTTGCCAACGGTACCTTCACCGAGGAGCAGATCCAGGAGTTCGTGGATCACTTCATCATGAAGCTCCGCATGGTCAAGTTTGCCCGTACCCCCGAGTACCAGGCCCTGTTCACCGGCGATCCGCAGTGGGTCACCGAGTCCATCGGCGGCATGGGTGTTGACGGCCGTACGCTCGTTACCAAGATGAGCTACCGTTACCTGCACACGCTCGAGAACATGGGCACCAGCCCCGAGCCCAACATGACCGTTCTGTGGTCGACCCGTCTGCCCGAGAACTTCAAGAAGTTCTGCGCCAAGACTTCTGTCGCCAGCTCCTCGATCCAGTACGAGAACGACGACCTCATGCGCGTTTACCATGGCGACGACTACGGCATCGCCTGCTGCGTGTCCTCCATGCGCATCGGCAAGGAGATGCAGTTCTTCGGCGCCCGCGCCAACCTGGCCAAGTGCCTGCTGTACGCACTCAACGGCGGTGTTGACGAGGTCTCCAAGAAGCAGGTCGGCCCAAGTATCGCGCCGTCGAGGGCGATACGCTCGATTACGACGACGTTGTGGCCAAGTACAACGACATGATGAAGTGGCTCGCTGGCGTGTACGTCAACTCGCTGAACATCATTCACTACATGCACGACAAGTATTGCTACGAGCGCATCCAGATGGCTCTGCACGACAAGCACGTGCACCGCTGGTTCGCTACGGGCATCGCTGGCCTTTCCGTCGTGGCCGACTCCCTGTCCGCTATCAAGTACGCCAAGGTCCACCCCGTCCGTGACGAGAACGGCATCATCGTCGACTTCGAGACCGAGGGCGAGTTCCCCAAGTACGGTAACGACGACGACCGCGTCGACCAGATCGCTCACGACGTTGTGCACCAGTTCATGGAGTACATCCGCATGAACGACACCTACCGCAACTCCGTGCCCACGACCTCGGTTCTGACCATTACCTCCAACGTCGTGTACGGTAAGAAGACCGGCTCCACGCCCGACGGCCGCAAGGCTGGCCAGCCGTTCGCCCCGGGTGCTAACCCCATGCACAAGCGCGATAGCCACGGCGCCATCGCTTCGCTGTCTTCGGTTTCCAAGCTCCCGTTCCGCGATGCTCAGGACGGCATCTCCAACACCTTCTCCATCATTCCGAGTGCGCTCGGCAAGGAGGATCAGGTGTTCTTTGGCGATATCGACCTTGATCAGCTGGGCGAGTAACTATTGTTAGTGCTATACTAACAATAACGATTACTGATTAGTGCGCCGGTTTCGGCCGGCGCCTATCAATCGAAGGAGACACATTATGAAGGTTTCTGAAGTTTCCGAGACTCAGGCCGATAACCTGGTCCACATGCTCGACGCTTACGCCGAGAAGGGTGGCCACCACCTGAACATCAACGTCTTCAACCGTGAGACGCTGCTCGACGCTCAGGCTCACCCCGAGAAGTACCCGCAGCTGACCATCCGCGTTTCCGGCTATGCCGTGAACTTCCACACGCTCACCAAGGAGCAGCAGGACGAGGTCATTTCGCGTACATTCCACGACAAGTTCTAAAGGGGTTTAACTCCCGCAGGATCGCCGGGGCTGTTTGGTCTACCTCCCAAAACGTCCTCGGACATGCAAGAAGCCCTCGCTGCGCACTTCGTGCGGCGAGGGCTTCTTGCGTCCTGCGGAATATTTTGGGAGGTAGCCCAAACAGCCCCGGCGGGGTCCTGTGTAGTCACCCTTTAGGCGGAACTCTCCTAATGGGTTGAGCGTTCTGGATTCTTGCTTGCTACCGTTTATCGCGTATAGCTACCGTTTGCGGAATAAGTAACACTCCTTAATAAACCGTGTAGAATCTCAGATAAGCACGGAGTTTTCCAGGGAGACGCTGTCCTTTGTTGTGTGCAAGGGGCGGCGTCTCTTTGGCGCTTGGAGGCCGTTCTGCAGCAGGACGGCGGACGTGCGTCACATATTCAAAAGCCAACGTCGAGATGGGTTGTGATGATAATGGGCAAGTACGTAATCGTGGTTGAGTCTGGTTCGGATGTGACGCCGGAGCTCTGCGAGCGCTATGGCATCGTGCGCGTGCCCATGCATGTCACGATTGGTGACGAGACCGTCGAAGACGGATCGATCGACCCGCTTGAGATTTACTCGCGCTGCAACGAGTTTGGTGTGATGCCCAAGACCAGCGGTTGCTCGCCGGCGGATTTTGCGCATGTGTACGACCGCATCCACGCCGAGCGGCCCGATGCGACCATTTTGCATCTTGCGTATTCCGAGGTTACGACCTGTTCACATCAGTCGTCGAAGATTGCGGCAAAGGGCCGCGATTACGTCTTCTCCATGGATACGCGCTTTGTGTCGGTGGGCCAGTCGCTTGTCGCCGTTGAGACCGCCAAGTATATCGAAGCCCATCCGGATGCCACCGTCGACGAGATTTTCGCCTTTACCAATTCGGTGATGGACCGCGTGCTGCTGGGCTTTGTTCCTACGGACCTTGCCTTCCTTAAGGCGGGTGGTCGCTTGTCCAACGTCGCGTTTCTTGGCGCCCATCTGCTCAAGATTAAGCCCTGCATTGAGGTAACGGGCGGTAAGTTCGTGGCGACCAAGAAGTTCCGCGGTTCTATGCTCAAGTGCGCCCGTGCCTTTATTGACCACATGGTTGCGAAGGGCGATATTGATTACTCGCACATTGGTTTGGCGTATTCAGTGGGCCTTTCCGAGGAGCTGCGCGACGATATGGAAGTCTATGCGCACGACCTGGGCTTTAAGGACGTTACCTGGACTCAGGTCGGCGGCGTCATCTCGAGCCACTGCGGCCCGACCGCCTTTGGCGCGGTGCTTACGCTTAAGGCGTAGGGCCTGGCGTCTATCGATTTCTATTGCTTCGGCGGCGAGCGGGTTGTGACAACCTTCCCGCCGCTTTTGCGTGGAGTCAAATAGGACGATCAAATTGACCGCTAAACCGTTTCGCCATCAGGCGTATGGGCTAGAATGGCTCTGGCATTTTAATTGACAAAAACCAAAGAGAGGCAAGGTTGCGGGAATGGCTGAGATGACGCTTGAGGGTGTGGATGCTCATCCCGAGGACTCTGCGTATGCCCTGGGTCGCGTGCATTCGATCGAGACGATGGGAACGGTCGACGGACCCGGCATCCGCTTTGTGGTGTTTGTTCAGGGCTGTCCCATGCGCTGCGCGTATTGCCACAATCCCGATACCTGGTCTGTTAACGGCGGCACGATGGTGACCGTCGAGCATCTCATGGACGAGTTCCAGAGCAACCATGAGTTCTACCGTAGCGGCGGCATTACCGTTTCGGGCGGCGAACCGCTCCTGCAGCCCGAGTTTTTGGCCGACCTGTTCCGTGTGATGCACAACAACCCCGATGGCCGCGTACACACCTGCCTAGACAGCTGTGGCTATGCATTTGATCCCAAGCATCCGGAGAAGTTCGACGCTGTTCTCAACGAGACCGATATGGTGCTGCTCGACATCAAGCATGCCGATCCGGTTGAGCATAAAAAGCTGACCGGTTGCGATCCTGCGCGCATCCTGGCGTTTGGCGATGAGCTTGCCCGTCGCAAGATTAAGGTTGTTATTCGCCATGTGGTGGTGCCGGGTATCACCGACACGGCGGAGGAATGCGAGAAGCTCGGTCGCCTGATCGCTCCATGGCACAACGTGGTGGGCCTGGAAATGCTGCCGTATCACACGATGGGTGTCGTCAAGTACGAGCAACTGGGTATTCCCTATAAGCTCGAGGGCGTGCCCCAGATGGATACCGCGCGCATGCCCGAGCTGCGCAACGCCGTCATGGCCGGCATGAAAAAGCGCCGCGCCGAACTTAAAAACGCCATCGGCTAGCGGCACTCATTGGGGACAGACTTAAATGAGTGCCCCCGGGCACCTAGTTGATTGCTAAAGAGCCCCGTCCCGTCGTCAACTCGGACAACGATTCGTTTATCGCGTTACGTGCGGCGTTTGACCATGATGGCTATGAGGATTGGATTGCCAATCTGGGTGTTGATGACGAAACGGCACTGGATCCGATGAGTGATTTTCCGACCTACTGCCCGCGCACTTCTGCCAGGTTATGGCGCGAGATGAGCGAGTATCTGAGCACGGATACCGAGACTTCACAGTGGTTGTCGGGCCTTCTGGCATCAACATCGCGATCGTTTATGCGCGATGGCATTGCGGACGAGCGGGTTTTGGTGCGCAACAAGGCAGGCTGGATTAGCGAGGATGGTTACTATTCGACATGCGATGCGGGCCTTATCGACATCGATGGCCGTACCTATGTCATGAGCGTCATGACATCGATGCCGTGGAGCGACCGCTCGAGCGAGGTTACGGCCGCGATTGCAAAGGCTCTGTTTGATACGCGAGCTGCACTGGCTTAGCGTGTTCGTTTGGCGAGGTCAAACAAAATGCTGGTACCATACCGTGGTTGAGAATTTCGTATAGGTTTGGGGAATGGTATGGCTACCATCGCGATTATCGGTGCGCTCGAAAAAGAGATCATGCAGATTAAGGAAGAGCTGAGCGACGTTTGCGAGGCGCGGGAGGCAGGCTTGACCGTTGTGAGCGGTGAGCTCGACGGTCTGACAGTTGTCGCCACAACGGCGGGCATGGGCACGGTGAACGCCGCCGCTGCAACACAGCACCTCATTAGCAAGTATGCTCCGCAGGCTGTTGTGTTTTCGGGCATTGCGGGCGGTTTGAACCCCAAGCTCCATATCGACGACGTGGTCATTGGCAAACGCCTACGCTATCTGGATACCGATACCGCGCTTATCGCCGAGTCCGCACCGGGGCTCGAGGAGTTTGGCTCGACACCCGCGCTGGTCGATATTGCCGTCGACGTGCTTGCTGAGCGTGGGTTTGTTGATGCTTCGACAAATGCAGCCGCTTCGAACGAGGGAGCCAAACAATTCCTGGTCGGCACGATTGCCACGGGTAACCGCTTTGTGACGGGCACCGCCATGCGCAACGACGCTATCGAGGCGACGCATGCCGATTGTGTCGGCATGGAGGGCGCGGCAATTGCCCATGTCGCAACCAAAAATGGTGTCGATTGCCTGGTGTTGCGCGCTATCAGTGATAATTGTGACGAGGCGTACGATGCAATTTGCGAGCGCGAGTTCGATCTGTTCGAGTACGCACGTGTCGCAAGTGACATCACGCTCGATATCGTCCGCCGCATTGCCGCTGCGCAATAGCGCGTCTATTTGTAAGAACCTACGACCAAGGAGTGTCCATGGCCGATTCCATTAACTACCAGCTTGCCAAGTTCGTCGCCAGCTACGGCAAGGTTTCGCAGATTCCCGAGTCCACCTGCCCCGAGGTGAGCTTTGTCGGCCGCTCCAACGTGGGCAAGTCGTCGATTATGAACAAGCTCTTTGGCCGCAAGAACCTGGTCAAGGTTTCCAGCACGCCGGGCAAGACGAGCAACATCAACTTCTTTGAGGCCGACGACGTGCATTTCGTGGACCTGCCGGGTTACGGTTTCGCCCGTCGCTCCAAGGCCGAGCGCGACCGTTGGGCCGAGCTCATCGGCGACTTCTTCGACTCCGAGCGCAGCTTTAACTTGGTCGTCTCGCTGGTGGACATTCGTCACGACCCCAGCAAGCTCGACCACGACATGATTGACTACCTACAGGGCAACGAGTTCAACTTTATCGTCTGCCTCACCAAAGCCGACAAGCTCAGCCGCACCCAGCAGGCCCGCCAGGCAGCAGCCATCAAAAAGCAGCTCAACGTCCCGGCCGAGAATGTAATCATCACGAGCTCCCAGACCGGCACCGGCATCGACGAACTCAAAAAGCGCATCGCCGAGGCCTGCCTCTAATCGGGCAGCAGCCCCTCAAAAGCTCTCATCTATATCACCCCAGTGATAGTTATTGGTAAACTATCACTGGGGTGATATTTTTTAGGAGGTCGATATGGAGCTTTGGCACGGGTCGGAGGTTGTTGTCGAGCATCCGTCGCTGGATAGATGTAAGCAGTTCAACGACTATGGACGTGGGTTTTATTGCACGCCACATGAGGAAATGGCGATGGAATGGGCATGCCGGACCGAGTCCGATGGTATCGCGAATCGATATGAGCTCGATATGGATGGTCTCGCGGTCTTGGATTTGGAGTCCGGGGAGTTTTCAATTCTTAATTGGCTTGCGATTTTGGCCGACAACCGGGAGTTTAATGTCTCGACGCCAGTAGCACGCGAGGGGCTTCGTTATCTGCTGGATAACTGCCTGATTGATATTTCTCCCTATGACGTTATTCGAGGCTATCGCGCCGACGATTCCTACTTTTCGTTTGCAAGACAGTTCATTAACGGCATGATCTCGCTCAGGCAACTGCAACTCATTATGCGTTTGGGCGATTTGGGCATCCAATACGCTCTTATGAGTGAGCGCGCGTTCTCGGCGATCAGGTTCCGCGATTGGAAGCAGGCCTCGGGAGCTGAGTTTTATCCCAAACGATTTGAGCGAGAACAGAATGCTCGACGTAAGTATCTGGATACGATAAACGGATTTGACACCGAGGGTGTCGACATTAGGGATTTGATGGCAGGGAGGGTTGATTTAAATGATCCAAGAGTTAACGGATTGTGGGCCGAGTAGGACATATCCCGTCTATTACCTCGAGGACGCAATGAACAACCTAGGCGACTGCTTTGACTATGCCGTTAATGATTATGGAGCAGAGGGATCGGAAGTTGCTGAACTCTTTTGCCTCAGCGGCGTAGCTCGCGAGTTCGAACGCGGCAACGCATGGGTCGTATCGGGAAAATCGGGCGTTGAGCTGTTCGCGCTTATCGCTGAAAGATCGGGCTATCAAAACAGGCCTATACCGGACTGCACCTATCGATTTGAGAAGACGCCGGAATATTGGGCGGGCTGGATGCTGGCATACCTGCAGTGGCGTTTAGGGGAGTCTTTCGAAGATCTGCTGCATGTCGTTCCATTTGATGCGCTGCGCGGTCTGTACTATCCCTGGCATGAAGCCTCAGAGGAACGTGTGGCGCGTCTTATTTGCGATATGGCGAAGAAAACACCTCGTCAAACTAAACTGGCGCAAGCAAGAAAGAGGCTCAAGAAAACCCAACAAGACCTGGCATACGAATCGGGCGTATCACTCCGCTCAATCCAAATGTACGAACAGCGCCAGAGAAACATCAACGAAGCATCGGTAACAACCGTAAGGGATATGGCGAAAGTCCTGCACTGCAGCATCGAAGACATCTTAGAGCCAGTCTTTGAATACAAAGAAACTAGCGCAGCCTAAAAGAGATGCTGGCCGCTGATTGCTCAAGTTGCAGTTCGAGCAATTTGAGCAGCGAAGCCGGCTGCCTAGTGGGGGCATGTGGGCCTTCTAGGTATCAAAATCCGCCTACGTATCGAAATGCCCCGCCAAGCTAAAGTGCTCGGCGGGGCATATTTCGATTGACGATGCTAGCAGGGGTTGAACTTTAATATGCCGCGAGTAAGAGGCGTCTGCATTTAGCAATTAAAGTAAATTATTCAATTCGGGTGCTCAGCCAGTATTCTCCATTTGAAGCTAAGATTGCGTACGTAATTCCATTTTTGACAGTTGGCGTACCTACGCAGGCAGCGCCAATCTCCTTAGCGTCGGAAAATGAGAGTGTTGGATCAATTGCTTGTATGGTTGCTAATGCTGTCGCCGCGGCATAATCTGAATTTTCGAAGTACATGACTATGTTTTTGAAGCAGTTTTCTGATCCAAGATAGCTGAATAGTAGTTGACTGCTCGAGTCCGAGAAAAAACCTCCAATACCGGCAAGCGTAGAGCCATTTTTTATCTGAAGCTCGAGTCCCGTGCCGCTATCGTCTAACTCGTAACTCGCCTTCATACTGCTGCAATTGGGAATATCGGAGAATTCCTCGTTAAGTCGTTCAATAAAGCCTTCAGGTGAAATTGAAAACGATCCGTCGCCAAGAAAGGAAGTAATTTCCTTTTCGTTGCGGGTGTCAACGACCTCTCCGCATCTCCCGCATTCTCGAATTTCCTTCGAGGTGGCGTCAACGTAATCGACTTCGGTAGTCCAAGAACCTGGTTGATGCCCAAGGGGTTTCCCTTCGGTTTTGCCGCAGCGTTGACAGGTCTTCGGAACCGTGCATGTTGCTTCTTCCCATTCATGTCCGAGCGGTTTCCCCTCGGTTTTGCCGCAACTTTTACAGGTGCGAGGGCTTGTACAGTTTGCATTGGTCCAAAGTTTGTGGGTGCAAAACATTTGAGGAAACAGCATGGGTAAGCAGAAGATGACGGCAACTATCGCAGCAGTTGCGATAGCCGCTCGTTTATTACCACCAAGTTTGTTAATGGCACTCGTTAGAAGTGAATCGTCCTCTTCCTTATTGCATGTGGCGCCGTCTTCATTTGATGATCGATCGTCAGGGGAGGTGGTGTCGTCAGCACCATCAGAAACCTGCTTCCCTTCGATATTCGGCTTCTGTTCATCAGATGCACTGGGCGTTTGCTCACTATTGGGCTCTTTCATCTCGTCATCCATGCTTATCGAGTCCCCTCTCTCGTTTCAAATGTGCGATGCGAACAATTGCGATAAGTGAAACAGATACTCACATGAATATATCCTAGTTTGGGATATATCAAAATGGAATATAGCGTAAACGGTATGAACGTTGATGCTAATAGGACATGCGGAAAGTGCCTCTCCCAGATTCGTCGGGAACAAGGTATCACTCAGGTTGAACTCGCAAAGAAACTGAGGGTACCTCAGTCGTTCATCTCGAAAGTCGAAACCGGGGAACGCAGTCTTAGGGTTTATGAGCAGTTCGCCTATGCAGAGGCACTTGGAATTACCGTCGGAGTTCTCGTGCAAAGACTTGAGGCGGTTCTGAGCAGCGGAGATAAATAGATTGCGCCGCGAATCGGGCGATAATTAAATCAGCGAATGCGATTATCCTGTCGAGGCTGCGAAGGTCCCCTTGGGGCTTCCCCTGAAAACAATCCGCAGATCGAATTGCCCCGTCGCGCGAAGCGCACGACGGGGCAATTCATGATCGAGGACGTTTTCAGGGGAAGCCCCAAGGGGACCGGTGAGAGCAATGAGGCAGGGCGCTACAGGTACTCGATTTGAGCGCCCTCGGTGTCGCACGTCAGAATATGCGTCTCACACTTGGGGAACTGCTCGCGCAGCTTGACCTGTAGGAACTTTGCGACGATGGTGTCGTCGGTCACAGCCATAAGGGTCGAGCCCGAACCGCTAATCCAGATGGTCTTGGCGCCGCCGTTAAGGCAGGTGTCGCGCACAGCGTTGTAATCGGGAATCAGGCGGCGGCGATAGGGCTCCTGGATGCGGTCGTCATTGGCGGCGGCAATCAGGTCAAGGTCGCCGGTCTCCAGGCCGCGCGTCATGCCGGCGATGCGGCCCATTTGCCATACGGCGGTGGAGAGCGGAATCTCCTGCGGCACGACCTTGCGCGCCTCGCTCGTATGCACCTCGTAGGGCGGAATCACGGTAATAAAACGCAAGCGATCGCTCACCTCGTAGCGCAGGCACTGGGGCAGCGAGTCGGTCGGCGTAAAGGAGCAGACGGCGCCGCCCAGGATAGCGGGGGCGACGTTATCGGGATGGCCCTCGACCTCGGTGGCGATGCGGACGAGCTCGGCGCGGTCGACGGTGTGGCCCGTCAGCGCGGCGGCGGCCATAATGCCGGCGACAACGCAGGTGGAGCTGGAACCCAGGCCGCGAGCGACGGGAACGTCAGTCTGAATGTCGATGGCGACGGGGAAGGCCGGCTCGCCCCATGCGGCCAGCGCATCCACAAAGCTCACGTAGACCAGGTTGTTCTCGTTTTGGAACTCCTCGGGGCAGCCCATGATGGTGAGCTTGTCGGCGCGCTCGAAGGTAAAGTGTGAGTAGAGGCTGACGGCCATGCCGAGGGTGTCGTAGCCAATGCCCAAGTTGGCGCTGGTTGCTGGGACGGTGATCTTGATCATGTGAGTCCTCCTGGCGTGCCTGGCTGTTTAGTTCGCTGCTCGGGCAGTCCTGCGCAAGACGGAAAGCACATTAAGTGCTTTCCTTTGCGTGCGGAACTCGCGACGAACTAAACAGCCAGGCACGCTGTGCGCGTTCGTCATCATCCCGGGGGTTATCTGATAAAAGAAGGTGCGCCGGCTTTCGCCGGCGCTTAATAAGGGGTTTAGTTGGTGCTCATTCGTTTTGCTGCAGACTCGACGTAACTGTCCATCTCATCGACGTCGCAGACGTCTTCGAAGCGGACGGGCTTGGACTCGAGCTCGGCGAGCTGTGCCGGGGCGACCGTGTTGGTGGCATGCTCGAGCACATGCATAGCCTCAAAATCGTCCTCGGGAACGTCGAGGCCCAAGGCGTCGCAGCAGGCGCGCGGGAACTTGTAGGGGCTGGCGGTCGAAAGCAGCACGCGGGCCTTGGCGCCCTCGGCGGAAGCGACCTGCTCAAAGACGTGATAGCCGCAAGCGGTGTGCGGGTCGATCACGTAGCCGTTGGCGTCCCAGCAGCTCTTGATGGCAGCGCGGACCTCGTCCTCGCTGGCCCAGCCGCAGCCAAACACGCTCTGGATCTTGGCCAGCAGCTCGGCGGGCACCTCGTAGCGGCCGGTCTGGGCAAGCTGCTCCATAAGGCCGGCAACGAGCTCGCAGTCGCCGTCGGACAGGAAGTAGAGCATGCGCTCCAGGTTGGAGCTGATGAGGATGTCCATCGACGGCGAGATGGTCGCGAAGAACGGGCGGTTACGGTCGTAAACGCCGGTGGTCAGGAAGTCAGCCAGCACGTTGTTCTTGTCGCTCGCGACGATGAGCTTGGCGACGGGCAGGCCCATGCGCTTGGCATAGTAGCCGGCCAGGATATCGCCGAAGTTGCCGGTCGGTACGCAGAACTCCACGGCGTCGCCGGCCTCGATGGCGCCGGCGCGCAGCAGTTGCGCATAGGCGGCAAAGTAGTAGACGACCTGCGGTACCAGACGGCCGACATTGATGGAGTTGGCGCTCGAAAGCACGGTGCCAGCGGCCTCCAGGCGCTCGGCAAGCTCCTTATCGGCAAAGATGCGCTTGACGGCGCTCTGGGCGTCGTCAAAGTTGCCGCGGATGCCGCAGACAGCGACGTTGTCGCCCTCCTGCGTGGACATCTGCAGGTTCTGGACGCGGCTGACCTTGCCCTCGGGATAAAAGACAGTGATGCCCGTGCCCGGAGCGTCGGCAAAGCCGGCAAGTGCTGCCTTGCCCGTGTCGCCCGACGTGGCGGTGACGATCATGATGCGCTCGGCGCTGCCGTCCTTGGCAGAGGTGCGGGCCATCAGGCGGGGGAGCATCTGCAGGGCGACGTCCTTAAAGGCGCTTGTGGGGCCGCCAAAGAGTTCCATCACATAGGTCTGAGGGGCATCGGCGCCCGGTGCGGCGTCGAGTTTGACGAGCGGCGTGACCTCTTCGCTCGCAAACGTGCTGCGGTAAGCCTCGTCGACACACGCCGAAATTTCTTCGGCCGTGTAATCATTCAGTAACATTCCCAACACATCTTGAGCGATTTCAAAGTACGATTTATCTGCAAGCGAGCTGATATCGAGTTGCTGGGTGCCCAGCTCGTCCGAGACAAACAAACCCCCGTCGGGAGCGATGCCGGTACGGATTGCCACCTTACTTGAGCACGATAAAGTGCGTCCTCGTGTACTATGATAAGTTCCCATATAACACTGCTCCTCGGATGCCTTGGTCCCAATCGGTGAAACCATGGTATCAGAGCGCGCAAAACAGGTTTGCAGAGGCTTTTAGAAAGGTAACCTCAAGCCCATGATTAAGATTGCCAAGTTTGGCGGCTCGTCGGTCGCCGACGCCGAACACTTTAAGAAGATCAAGGCCATTGTCGATGCCGACCCGGCCCGCCGTTTTGTGGTGGTTTCTGCCTGCGGTCGCCGCTTTAAGGGCGATACCAAGGTGACCGACCTGCTCTACTTGGTTAACGCACACGTTAAGTACCACGTGTCGTGCGAGGAGCTGCTCGAGGACATTGGCCAGCGCTATTTTGATATCGCTGACGAGCTGGAGCTCACCTATCCCATCCGCGAGGAGTTCGCGGCCTTTGCCGAGCGCGCCCGTTCCGGTGGCTACTCCACCGAGGAACTCGTGAGCCGCGGCGAGTACTTTACCGCCCGTCTGATGGCCGAGTACCTGGGCCTGCCGTTCCTGGATGCCGCGACGGTCGTGGCGTTCCATCATGACGGTACGCTCAGCATGAACCGCACCGCCGAGCTGGTGCAGGAGTACGGCCAGCAGGGCGGCTTTGTTATGCCCGGTTTCTACGGCGCGACGCGTGAGGGGCAGATCAAGCTGCTCGACCGTGGCGGCGGCGATATTTCCGGCTCGATTCTGGCCAAGTGCCTTGGTGCCGACCTGTACGAGAACTGGACCGACGTTTCGGGCTTCTATTCTGCCGATCCGCGTATTGTTCCCGAGGCTCAGCCCATTGCGCGCGTTACCTACGAGGAGCTGCGCGAGCTTTCGTACATGGGTGCAAGCGTCCTGCACGAGGAGGCCGTGTTCCCCGTGCGCGAGGCAGGCATTCCGCTGGTCATCAAGAACACCAATGCGCCGCAGGACCCCGGCACCATCATTAGCGAGACGGCTGACGAGGGTGAGGCGGAGCCTATCATTACCGGCGTGACCGGCAAGCGCGGCTTTGTCGCCATCAACGTTGCCCGCGACCGCACCAAGCCCCGTGTCGGCTTTATGCGCCGTGCACTTTCGGTGTTCGAACGCTATGACGTTTCCGTCGAGCATATGCCCACCGGCGTCGACCGCTTTGGCGCCGTGGTGCAGGAGCGGGATGTGCACGATTCGCTGTACTCACTCGTGGGTGACATCCAGCAGGAGGTCGAGCCGCTCGAGATCGAGGTTGTCGAGGGCTTGGCGCTCATCGCGACCGTCGGTCGTAACCTGCGCGGCCGCGCAGGTATCTCGGGCCACCTGTTTGGCATGCTCGGCCAGGCCGGCGTGAGCGTGCGCATGATTTCGCAGAGCTGTGACGAGATCAACATCATTATCGGTGTCGAGGAGAAGGACTTCGACCTGGCGATTCGGACCATTTACCGCGCCTTCTCCGACGAGAACGGCATTGTGAAGGTCTCCGACCTGGAGGCTCCCGTGCCGGTCGATCCCGCCCCGGCCGCGCTCCACAAGTAGCTGCTATCCCAGTAGATTTTTGGGACTTGCCTCAAAAACTACGGCGGGGCGTTTCGTTTCGGTTTCGTTTCGACGGGGCGGGTTTTGTATCCGCCCCGTTCTTGTATACACTGGCAACAATAATCGGCCTGCTCGGCGTGCGGGCAAAAGCCACAACCTTTAAAGGGGGAAGCATGAAACAGTACACGGTTGCTATTTTGGGCGCGACGGGAGCCGTGGGCACCCAGATGCTCGAGTGCCTCAACGAGCAGGAGTTTCCGGTCGGCAAGCTCAAGCTGCTAGCGAGCGCGCGCTCCACGGGCAAGACCGTTGAGTTCCACGGCGAGCAGATCGTGATCGAAGAGGCTTGCCCCGAGGCCTTTGAGGGCTGCGACATCGTACTCGGCGCTGCCGGTGACGATATCGCCAAGGAGCTGCTGCCCGAGGCCGTCAAGCGCGGCGCCGTCGTGGTCGACAACAGCCACGCCTTCCGCATGGATCCCGAGGTGCCGCTGGTCGTGCCCGAGATCAATGCCGACGACATCAAGTGGCATCACGGCCTTATCGCCAACCCCAACTGCGCGACCATCATCGGCCTAGTTCCTACGTGGCCGCTGCATCAGCTCGCCGGCGTGAAGCGCATGATCGTTTCGACGTACCAGGCGGCTTCGGGCGCTGGCGCTCCCGGTATGGCTGAGCTCGAGGCTCAGCTGGCCGCTCTGGGCCGCGGCGAGGAGATTCCCGAGCCGCGCGCCTTTGCCGCCCAGCTCGCGAGCAACCTGATTCCGCAGATTGGCGGTGTCAAGGAGGAGGGCTTTACCTCCGAGGAGATGAAGCTGCAAAACGAGGGCCGCAAGATCATGCATCTGCCCGAGCTGCGCGTGAACTGCACCTGTGTGCGCGTGCCCGTGCTGCGCTCGCACTCCGAGAGCATTACGCTCGAGTTCGAGCGCGATATTACGGTGGAAGAGGCCCGTGCCGCGCTGGCCGCCGCTCCGGGCGTGAAGCTGGTCGACGACATGAGCGCCGAGGACGCGCACGATCGCTTCCCCATGCCGATGGATACGTCCGACCAGGACCTGATTTGGGTCGGTCGCGTGCGTCGCGACATCTCGAACCCCGAGGCCGCGCGCGGCATCACCTTCTGGTGCTGCGGCGACCAAATCCGCAAGGGCGCGGCAACCAACGCCGTCCAGATTGCTAAGCTGCTCTGCGAGTAGTGCGACCTGTCCGGCGGGGGCCGGGCTTAGTTTTCAGAACGTCCTCGACCATGTGTGGCGCCTTGTCCTGCTCCTTCGCAGCCGCGGACAAGGCGCCACACTGGTCTGCGGAGTGTTCTGAAAACCAAGCCCGGCCCCTGCCTGCGGTGACTCGGCTGCGAGCGGCCTGCGATGGGGCCGTTGCTGGTTGGGGCCGCTGGGCTGATGTGGGGGCACGTGGTTGTTGCGGGCCCTAGTCCCGGCGGCGGCCTCGGCGCTTCGCGCCTGCTGCCTGGGGTGACTTTGGGCTTGGTGTGAATTGAGGTCTAATACTTTTCCCGTGAAGTGAACGACCTTATTTGGACCCCCGAAGCATTGGCATATTTTGACCGCTATTTCCTGCGGATTTGCAGCGCGAATCCTGCGGTTTTGCGGTCTAAAGGTGTGGATGCTCCGGGACTTCGTTTTTACTCGTTCACTTCTCGGGAAAAGTATTAGAGCTCAGCTGGCGGGGGTACCGCTCTGGTGTCGATGCCCTGCGTCTTTTTCGCTTGATTAGAGAGAACAGTCTCGCTTAAGTAATTGCGAGCCCGCCCAGACGTATCTGCGGGGTTGTCTGTACAATTCGCGGTATTATGTTGCGGAGTTTTGAAGGGAGCCGCTGGTGGTCACGACGACGTTTGCTTCGCCTTTGGGCGAAATCTTGCTTGCCGCTGATGGCCGCGGTCTGACGGGGCTTTGGTTTGAGGGGCAGGAGCACTTTGGTTCCACGCTTCTTAAAGAAAGCGCCGAATACGTTGAGGGCACCGATGCAGTTTCGGGTGCCGGGGGCATGCAGACGGTAAATCCGGCCAATGGCGCGGCTTCTTCGGTGCTAGAGCGTTCTTGGGCTTGGCTCAACGCCTATTTTGCGGGGCAGGAGCCTCGGTTTACGCCGCCGTTGCATTTGATTGGCACGGCGTTTCAGCGTGAGGTTTGGTTTGAGCTACTTTCAATTCCGCGTGGCGAGGTCGCTACGTATGGCGAGATCGCCCAGCGTGTTGCGGCTCGACATCGTGTGCCGGGAAATGAAGCGCCCGTTGTATCTCCTCGCGCGGTGGGGGCTGCGGTCGCTCGCAACCCTATTTCGATTATCGTGCCGTGCCATCGCGTGGTCGCGGCCGACGGATCGCTCAACGGATACGCCGGTGGACTGGATCGCAAAGAATGGCTGCTGCGCCTCGAGGGTGCCTATCTATAAGCTGCAGGCGGCCGCAACGCCCATGCGGCAAGCGCGCTCGCTGTACGGGCGTTGTTTGCAGGGCGAGATGTGAAGCCGCCCGTTCCTTAAGTCCGACTAAGCTATAACCTTGCTTTTTTAAATATGCTCATCGACCTGCTAAGGCAGCACTAAGGCGAGTGCGGGTGCGCTATTATCGGCGCTCACGGAGCGCTTGGTGTTCTTGGCACGCATGGACGAGGGCTCGGCGGGCTTTACCATGGCGTCGATCGATCTTTCGGAGGCGGTGAACAAGGTGGCGGCGCCGTTTAAGTCGGTGGCGGTCTCAGGCGGTAAACGCCTGTCGACGTCGATTGCGACCGGCGTGCGGACCCATGCCGATGCCGCGGCGGTGGCGCAGGTGGTTGAGTTGCTACTGGACAACGCCACGCGCTATGCGAGCGAGGGCAGCGTGATTGAGCTGAGCCTGTGCGCCGTTTCGCACGGCAAAGGCAAGGGCGCCGCCGAGCTTGTCGTATCGAACGCCGTGGACGAGCTGCCCGAGGGCGACCTGGACCGATTGTTCGATCGCTTCTATCGTGCGGATGCGTCGCGCAGCTCCAAGACGGGTGGCTCGGGCGTGGGCCTGTCCGTGGTGCGTGCCATCGCCGAGGCCCATGGAGGCGCCGCCACCGTATCCGGTCACGGCAACCAGATCACCTTCACCGTTTGCCTTTAAAACCTGCCAAAAAGGAACAGGTTTATTTTGGCAGGTTTTATCTGGGGAAACGTCCGCAGGAGAGGGCATGGGCGGTGTGAACATATGCATCTCTACCTGCTAAAATATAGGCATCGTTATTCGGCTCCTGAGTGGAAAGGAGACGGTCATGCAGTACGAGATCGGCGGAGGGGCTTTCCCGGTTGTTACGTGCAACCTTAGCGATGGCGAATCCATGATCACCGAAAGCGGCGCCATGGCTTGGATGACCCCCAACATGGAAATGTCTACCTCGGGCGGTGGCATCGGCAAGATGTTCTCCAAGGCTTTTTCGGGTGAGGCATTGTTCCAAAACATTTGGACCGCGCGTGGCGATGGCATGATCGCGTTTGGCTCCTGCTTCCCCGGCCGCATCGTGCCAATCGAGATCGGTCCGGGCAAGAGCTGGATTTTGCAGAAGCGTTCGTTCCTTGCCGCGGAAAGTGGCGTCGAGTTGAGCATTCACTTTAACAAGAAGGCAAAGGCCGGCGTCTTTGGCGGCGAGGGCTTTATCATGCAGAAGCTCACGGGCTCGGGTGTTGCTTTTGCCGAGATCGACGGCGACCTGGTTGAGTACGAGCTCGCTGCTGGCCAGCAGATGATTGTGGATACCGGCAACGTGGCCGGCTTTGAGGAGACCGTGAGCATCGACGCTCAAATGGTCAAGGGCGTCAAAAACATCATGTTTGGTGGCGAGGGCGTGTTCAACACCGTGCTCACCGGTCCCGGTCGCATCTGGTTGCAGACGATGCCCATTTCCAATCTTGCGGCAGCAGTGGCCTCGATGACCAACAACAATAACTAGTCCGCATAGGATAGCGCGCGGCGGGCTTACCCTGTCGCGCGCTTTTTTGCTGGCAAACGCCTCGCTTATAGAGTGTGGCTGCGCTGCTACAGCGAGCGTCGTCATCTCGTCACCCTGATAGCTTGCGGCAAGCGTGGCAATGAGGAGTGAGAATTTGAGTGCTCAGTCCCAAGGCATAATGGCGGCCATGCCAACAAGCAAAAACGAGTTGCCGGTGTCACGGAAAGGCAGGCGTCGGTCGATTCCACGTGAGACGGCTGTGCCGATCTGCACGGCCGCCCCTGCGCGTCCCGCGCTGCCCCCAAAGAGGTACGTTTCCCCTTATAAAACCTGCCAAAATAAACCTGTCCCTTTTTGGTAGGTGGGAAATGGGTAATACTAAAGAGTTATCCGACCAGATGGGAATTAATCGATGGCCTATATCGAATTCAAAGACGTCATCAAGGCATACGGCGAGGGCGATGCCCGCATCCACGCGCTCGACGGCGCGAGCTTTACGGTCGAGCGCGGCGAGCTCGCCATCATTTTGGGTGCTTCGGGTGCCGGCAAGACCACGGCCCTCAACATTCTGGGCGGCATGGACACGGCAACTTCTGGCACCGTGACGGTGGACGGGCGTGACGTGAGCTCTGCCAACGAGGCTCAGCTTGTGGAATACCGTCGCGCCGATGTTGGCTTTGTCTTTCAGTTCTACAATCTGGTCCCTAACCTGACGGCGCTTGAGAACGTCGAACTCGCGGCGCAGATCTGCCCCGATTCGCTCGATGCCGAGCAAACGCTTCGCCAGGTTGGCCTGGGCGACCGCCTCGCTAACTTTCCGGCGCAGCTTTCGGGCGGCGAGCAGCAGCGCGTATCCATCGCCCGCGCGCTGGCTAAGAACCCCAAGCTGCTTTTGTGCGACGAGCCTACGGGTGCACTCGACTACAAAACCGGCAAGCAGATCTTGCAGCTGCTACAGGACACTTGCCGCAAGCAAGGCATTACGGTCATCATCATCACCCACAACTCTGCGCTGGCGCCCATGGCCGATCGCCTGATCCGCTTTAAGAGCGGCCGCGTGGAGAGCGAGACGATCCAGCAAAATCCTGTGCCTATCGAGACGATCGAGTGGTAGCGCCCATGAATCAGGACCGCCAAAACAGTCAACGCCGCGACGCGCAGAACACGGAGCGCGAGCAGGATTTTACGACCTACCGTACCGCCCAAAGCTCAAACGATATGGTGCCGACGGTTTTTCGCCGTGGCATCTACCGCACGATTCGCGGCAGCCTCAAACGCTTCTTGTCTATCGTTGTGATCACCGCGCTTGGCGTGAGCGTGATGTGCGGCCTTAAGGCGGGCTGCGAGGACCTGTGTGATTCGGTCGACGCCTATTTTGACCAGCAGAATGTCTATGACATCAACGTGCAGTCGACCTATGGTCTGACCGATGACGATATTGCCGCGATCCAAGAGGTCGATGGCGTCGAGACGGCCGAGGGCATCTATACCGAGACCGCCTATACCGCCGTGGGTACGACGCGCGAGCGTGTCGTCGTACAGAGCCTCTCCAAAGAGAATATTGACCAACCGGTGCTAGTGCGCGGCGAGCTGCCCGAGACTTCGGGCGAAGTGGCAGTGACCTCACGTTTTTTGAAGGCTTCGGGCAAGAAAATCGGCGATACGGTGAGCTTTGCCGCCAACGATGCGAGCTCGTCGAACCAAAGCGCCAAGGACCAGTTTGCCGATGGGGACTACACCATCACGGCCGAGGTTCTCGATCCTACCGACGTGAGCTCCGACTCGACAGTCAACGCCTTTCGCGCTGCTTCGACTGCGGACTACAAGTTCTACGTGAGCGAGGATGCCGCGACATCTTCTTCCTACTCCGCTGTCCACGTGGTCGTCGAGGGAGCCAAGAGCCTCAACTCCTATTCGGATGCCTACTCGGCAAAGATCAATGAGGTCAAGGGCAATATCGAGAAGATCCGCGAGGAGCGTGAGAAGGCGCGCGCCCAGGAGCTGACGGTCGACACACCGGCGAGCTTGGACGCAGCTGAGCGTCAGGCGAATATGGTCTTTGGGATCGAGCAGGACAACATCAATCGCATGGCCGAGGGCAGCGACGAGCGTGCGCAGGCGCAAGCCGACCTGGACCAGCGCCGTGCCGCCGCCGACCAGCAGTTTGCCGATGCCCGCGCCGAGCTCTCTGACCTGGGCGAATGCACCTGGTACATCCAGGACCGCGATAACATCGCAAGCTACTCGAGCGTGGAGAGCGATAGCTCGTCAATTGAGGCCATTGCCACGGTGTTCCCGTTCATCTTCTTTATCGTCGCCGTGCTCATCAGCCTCACCACCGCCACGCGCATGGTCGAGGAGGAGCGCACGCTCATTGGCCTGTACAAGGCGCTCGGCTATTCGCGCGGGCGTATCCTGTCCAAATATGTGGACTACTCGCTGTGGGCGTGTCTGATCGGTGGCGTGCTCGGCAATATCATCGGATTTGTGGGTCTGCCGCTGTTCTTGTTTACGGTGTTCGACGACATGTACTCGCTGCCCCAGATGTTGCTTTCGTACGACATCGTGTCATCACTCGTGTCGGTAGCGCTGTTTGCCGTGGGCGTGGTGGGCGCCACGATTATCGCCTGCCGCCACGAGATGGCTGAGACCCCAGCCTCGCTCATGCGCCCCAAGGCCCCGCGCGCCGGCTCGCGCATTCTGCTCGAGCGCATTGGCTTTATCTGGCACCGCATGGGCTTTTTGAACAAGGTCGCTGCACGCAACCTGTTCCGCTACAAAAAGCGCGCCTTTATGACCATCTTTGGCATTGCGGGCTGCACGGCGCTTGTGATTTGCGGTATGGGCATCCGTGATACGTCGGTCGCGCTGTCGCCCAAGCAGTACGGGCACATCACACGCTACGATTTGCTGGCGGTCGCCAATCCCGATGATTTTTCGCAGACGTGCGCGGCGTTGGATGAGCGCAGTGCAGCCAAGGATTCCGACGTGACCGTGACTTCGACGCTGCCGATTATGACCGACAACGTTACCTTTACATTCGGCGGAAAGAGCGAGACCGTGCAGCTGATCGTGGTGCCCGATGACCGCACGAACGACCTGGATGACTACGTGCGCCTAGAGGACGAGTCCAAAGAACCGCTCGCCCTGCGTGACGGGGATGTGTATTTGAGCAAGAGCTCTCAGCTGGTGCTGGGGATCAAGCCGGGCGATACGGCACACGTCCAGGATTCGTCGCTCAATGTTGCCAAGGTCAAAGTCAGCGACATCTCGCTCAACTATCTGGGCAACACGCTTTACATGACGCAGGGCACCTATGAGCGCGCGTTCGGTCGAAGTGCACGCCTTAACGGCGTCTTTGTGCTGCTTAAGGGTTCGTCGGCCGACCAGATTGCGTTTAGCAAGAATCTTAAGAGTGACGGTTGGCTTACGATTTCGAGTACGGCCGAGCATTGGGAAAACTATGAGGCGAACTTTACGATTATCAATTCGGTCGTGGTGCTCGTGACCTTTATGGCGGCGTGCCTGTCGTTTGTGGTGGTGTTTACGCTGTCCAACACGAATATCTCCGAGCGCGAGCGCGAGCTGGCGACCATTAAGGTGCTGGGCTTCCGCCGTGGCGAGGTGCACCACTACGTCAACAAGGAGACGTTGATCCTCACGGCGATTGGTGCCGCGCTGGGCGTACCGCTGGGTGGTGCGCTGGCCGAGAGCTTTACGTACATCTTGCAGATGCCGTCATTGTACTTTGACGTCGAAGTCGAGCCGCTGAGCTACGTGCTTGCCGTGGTGCTTTCCTTCGGCTTTACGATCATCGTCAACCTCGCTACCAATCGCACCCTCAATAAGATCGACATGGTCGGCGCCCTCAAGAGCGCCGAGTAGCCTGCCAAAAAGGGACAGGTTTATTTTGGCAGGTTTTATCGGGGCAAACGCCGGACAACCATTAGGTGGCCCGGCGTTTGCCCCGTCAAACGGGCTTTCCATTTGCCTTTCATTCTATTTGGTTTTCGCTCGCAGGCGTGGATGAGAGACTCTCTTTGGCCTTCGAGATTGGGCTTGTATGGGTCGTATGCCACAAAATGGGCCTATCTACTACGTTTGCTACCACACCCTCGACCGTGACAAAGATTATGAAATTAAAACCGCAGGTAGATGGCTTGCCAGTTTTCGGAAAAGGCGGGTATGGTCGGCCCTCTCGAGTTAAACGTAGTAAATAGGCCCTTTTCTTGGCGCGCGGTCAGCTCAATGCTAATCTCCGTGCCGGAACTGACCCAGTTGTTTGTAAGTTGCGGTGATATACGGACTGTTTGGCGCTTTGGAGCTTCAAAACAGTCCCTATCTCACCGCAACTTAGGAGAAGGGCGGGGGCGGTTGGGTGCTGGTGGGTCGGAGCGTGTTAGGCCTGTTTGCGGTGCTTCCATTGTTTGCGGCACCAGCGCATGAGCGCCTTTATGACGGGAATCGTGATGAGGATGATCCATGCAGGATGGGGCTGTCCCAAACAGAGCCACATGTAGAGGAACCAAGCGATGGCGGCTGCCGGGTAGATGGCCTCGATCAGCTTAGACAGGTGGCGCCGATCGATGAAGTCACCAATCGCGTAGTAGACGGGAAGCAGAAAGACGAGGAAAAGCCCCATGCCCCATGTGCCGTAGACAATGCCGAGCACCAGATAGGCGAGAGTGACAAGTGCGGGGAAGGGGAATTTGTTCCATGCACGTCCGACCTTGGTGTGGAAATGCTTGCCATGATGGTCGAGCTTGTCGTGTGCTTCCTTCCAGCTGGAAAACGTCTCGCCGTCGATGGTGACGGTGCCGTCGTCATTGGTGCGTACGCTATGTCCATCGTCCTCAAGCGTATCGATATGCACGCCGTCCGGCCCCACATGCACCTCTTCGCCCTTGCGCTCGTTGGTCACATGGATGCCGCTCCAACCAACATGGACTTCCTCGCCTTTATTGGGATCAATGACGTGGATACCGCGCGCGAGGGAAATATCGACAAGTGGTTTGTCGCCGCAATCGGCGTGCTCGGCAGAATCCTCAGCCTCGTCAGCCACATCCGCCGTCACGGTGTCGGCGCAACCGTCCTCTAGGTCGTCGGCATCGGTGGCCGCCTCCCCATATAGCAGCTCGTCCAACGACACGCCATACAGCGCGGCGAGCGCGATGAGGTTATCGGTATCGGGTGAGGACTCGCTGCGCTCCCATTTACTAACAGCCTGGCGGCTTACGCCCAACTGGGCAGCAAGCGTCTCCTGAGAAAGGCCGGCAGCTTTACGGCGATCGACGAGGCGCTGTGCCATCGCAAGATCCATGGTGGTTCCTTTCGTTTGATGGTCGAATCGAATGAGCCGAGTATGCCGAGAACAACCGGTAGCAACCACCATTTCTAGTTAGAATCTGCCCCAACCCTACCGCAACTACCGGTAGCAACCCCTAACGACCAGCCATTTTAGGACAAATGTCAGTGCAAGTAGCAGCCAAGAGCCCCCACTCAGTAAGTTGCGGTGGAATAGTTTCTGGATTCAGCCATTTGCGGACTAAGCAGGAACTATTTCACCGCAACTCAATTCCAGCCCAGGCACCCGCAGCAAGAAGACGAATAGCCTTGGCGAGTATGTAAACGAAGGGCCCTCCGAACCCGCCCGACGATTTCGATTGGCGACCTTTGACGGAGTCAAGGGAGGAGCCAAATCGAAATCGTCGGGCGGGGTCGGAGGGCCCGATGGGATGGATTTCGGCCGAGGCTATTCGTCGCCGAAGCTGATGCCCAACGCTTTGGCCTCGCGCACCAGGTCGCTCTGGGGGTCGACATACTTGAGCTTGCCGGCGACCTCCTCGAGCGGCATGTGGCACATCTTGCCGTCACGCAGGGCAATCATGTAGCCAAACTCGCCGCGCAGGCAGCCAAGCGCGGCCTCGACGCCGCACTGGGTCGCAAAGATGCGGTCCTGGGCGTCGGGCTGACCGCCGCGCTGCGTGTGGCCGGGGATGGCGACGCGGGTCTCGCGACCAGTTTTGGCTTCGATCTCCTTGGCGATGTCGTAGACGATCGACGGGCTCGTACGCTCGGCGAGCTTCTTCTTGTACTCCTTCTTGGACAGCGCCGCGTCCTCCTTGGAGATAGCGCCCTCGGCGACGGCCACGATGGTAAAGCGGCTGCCGGTCTCCATGCGATGCTCAATGGTCTTGATGACGTTATCCATGTCGTAGGGGATCTCGGGAATCAAGATGACATCCGCGCCGCCCGCGACGCCGGCGTACAGCGGGATCCAGCCAACCTTGTGGCCCATGATCTCGATGACAAACACGCGGCCGTGGCTCGAGGCGGTGGTGTGGATGTCGTCGATGCACTTGGTGGCGACGTCGATGGCGCTCGTAAAGCCAAACGTCAACTCGGTGCCCCAGGTGTCGTTATCGATGGTCTTGGGCAGGGCGATAACGTTGAGGCCCTCTTCGCGCAGGCGGTTGGCGGTCTTGGTGGAGCCGTTGCCGCCCAGCATAAACAGGCAGTCGAGCTGCAACTTGTGATAGGTGTGGACCATCGCGGGCACCTTCTCGACGCCGTCGGCCTCGGGAGTATCCAGGCGCTTGAACGGCGTACGGCTCGTGCCCAGGATGGTGCCGCCGCGGGTGAGGATACCGCTAAAATCGGCGGGCGTCATGACGCGGAACCTGCTGTAGATAAGGCCCTGGTAGCCGTCCTCAAAACCGTAGATCTCGATAGGCTCTTCGCTATTGGTCATGAGCGTTTTGACAATGCCGCGCATGGTGGCGTTGAGCGCCTGGCAGTCGCCGCCACTGGTAAGAAGACCGATCCTGAGCATGATGAATCCTTCCGGGCAAGTTATAACATGCGCATAAGTTTACCCCCGCACACTGTTGATACGGGGGTAAAACGTGTTAGCTCAAGCGTATAGAAATGTAAGCAACGTCAGGGAACGTAAGGCCGACGGGCCTGGCTCCTTACAGTGCGAAGGCATCGACGTTGCCCCAGTGGCGGCGCAGCGTGATGGCGGCAGCGGGCTCGGTATTGTCAAAGACGACCGACCATTGCGTATTGCTGGTGATGTCTTCCGGATTGGGCTCTTGCGCTGCGGCTCGCAGGGCTTCCCAGGCAATCGTTTCGTCTTGGGCGCCGACATGGGCGTCAAGGACATCGGCGATTGCGACGGCGCGCTCTTTACCATGGCCCAGCTCGCCATTCTTTTGGTTGAGCAACACTTCGTTGCCATAGCAGGCGTAGAAGTTCGTAACCTGGCGTACAGGAGTCGCTTTGAAAGCACGGTCCGGATCGCGCGGATCCCACTCTACTACGCGCGCGTCACCGGCGGCGTCGTTGATAAAGAAGTGGTAATCGCGTCCGGCCATGGCGTGCATGTCGTAGACGGAAAGCAGGTCGACGGCCTCTTGCGTGGTAGCCGCGCGGTCGAGTACCAGACGGATGGCGAGCGAGGTATTGATGACGGGGCGCTTTGTGTCCTGGTCACAGGGCTTGGAATCCAGGGTGAGCACGGCAATGGACACGCCGCATTCGTTGACACCGTCGAGCTGGGCAAACGGGCCCATGAGTGCGGCGGCGCGCCCGGCGACGGAGTCAAGTGGAGTGTTATCGCCCAGGTTGTTAAGGGCGGCAAACCCGATGGAGGCATAGCCGTCGCGCGGGTGATTGCGCACCAGCAGCGCCGAGGTGTCGTCCTTAAAGTCGTAATTGCGACCGGTGCGCACGCGGCCTTCGGCATCTACGGCGACAAAAGCGCTGCAGGCAAACTGGGGCGCCTGGACATGTGCCGGCGCACCGGGCAGCACCTGCGCCACCACGGCATCGATGTAGGCCTGGTCGTCGCACACGCCAGCGGCGATGATGCGATCAAGATCGTAGCCGTAGGCGATGTCGATTGCGTACAGGTCATAGCCATCCGCATAGTCGGTCAAGCGTTTGAGCGACGCGACGGACTTGATTTGCTTGCGGTAAACGATGCCGGTGGCAGCGGCAAGGCCGACGGCGGCTCCCGCGACACCGCAGGCGATGGCAATGTTACGTGGCTTCATGACGGCTCCTCTCGTCCTGTTAGCGCAATTGTCGCAAAAGGAGCGCGGGCATGATGGCTCAACTTGGTGAGCGGTGCGGAATTAAGCACGGAATGAAGAGTGCGGCACTGGCGTGGCGGGGTATGCTGGAGGGGACCATCAACCCAGCGAAAGGGGAGAGCATGACGGATCAGGAAACGCCCGAGCGCGTGCATGTGACGGCCGACGATATCGAGGCCGCCAACGACCTTATCGACTTTATCGAGGCATGCCCCAGCATGTTCCATACGGCGGCGACCATTATGGCCGAGCTCGACGAGGCGGGCTTTACCTACCTGCCCGAGAATGCGGCGTGGGATATCGAACCGGGCGGGCGTTATTACACGCAGCGCAACACCTCGAGCGTCGTTGCCTTTAAGGTGGGCGAGGACCTGGCCGCGACGTGGGGCGAGGACGGCGTTGCCGGTGACTATCATTTTCAGCTCACGGCGTCGCACAGCGACTCGCCGACGTTTAAGGTCAAGGCCGTGCCCGAGCTCGACGGTGCGGGCGAGATGCTGCGCCTGAACACCGAGGCCTACGGCGGCATGATCGACTACACCTGGTTCGACCGCCCGCTGGCGCTCGCGGGCCGCGTGCTGGTGCGCGAGGGCGACCGTATTGAGAGCCGCCTGCTCGCCACCGAGCGCGAGGTCGCTATCATTCCGAGTCTTGCTATCCATATGAACCGCGGCGTTAACGAGGGCTTTGCTCCCAATCGCGCCGTCGACCTGTGCCCGCTCATCAGCGCCGGTGATCTTAAGCAGGGAGATTTTGACGCCCTGATTGCCGACGAGCTGGACGTTGAGCCCGATCAGATTTTGGGTCGCGATCTGTTCCTGGTCAATCGTCAGGATGCACGTATTTGGGGCTGGGCTGACGAGTTTATCTCGACGCCCAAGCTCGACGACCTGGCCTGCGCCTACACCTCACTGCAGGCATTTTTGGGTGCCGAGAACGCGCACGACGTTTCGGTCTTCTGCTGCTTTGATAATGAGGAGGTTGGCTCCGAGACCAAGCAGGGCGCCATGTCGACGTTCTTGGCCGACGCGCTGCGCCGCATTAACGGATCGTTGGGCTTTGATGACGAGTCGTACCACCGCGCACTTGCCGCCTCGATGCTTGTAAGCTGCGACAATGCACATGCCGTGCACCCCAACCATGCCGAGAAGTGCGATGCCCGCAACCAGGTGATGCTCAACGGCGGCATCGTCATCAAGGAAGCCGCCAACCAGCACTACTGCACCGATGCCTTTAGCCGCGCGGTGTTCCAGGCCATCTGCGATGACGCCGACGTGCCCACGCAGGCCTTCGCCAACAAGAGCGACATGGCCGGCGGCTCCACGCTCGGCAATCTGTCCAATATGCAGGCGAGCATGCATGCCGTGGACGTGGGCCTGCCGCAGCTTGCCATGCACTCGAGCTACGAGACCGGCGGCGTGCGCGACGTAATGTACGCCATCCGCGCCCTCACCGCCTTCTACGAGCGAAACCTAACCATCAACGGCGCCGAAAGCGTGGAACTCTAAAACCTGCCAAAAAGGGGTGTTAATTTTGGCAGGTTTTATCTGGGCGAATGCAAAGGGTGAAACCGAACTAGATCTGCGATACGTGGCCGCCGAGGTGCAGTGTGCCTCGGCGGCTTTTTGTGTACAGAGTACGGCTAATGCTTGTAAATGCTATACATGCTTTACGTATCTACCATAGAGATTTATGATAGTTTTGAAGAATTAAGGAGGGGTCATGACCACAACAGCCGCTCAGATCAACGTACGTCTCGATGCCGATCTTAAAAGGAGTGGGGACGTCGCTCTCTCCAGGGCCGGTATGACGCCGAGCCAAGCGGTACGAGCGCTCTGGCAGCTTGCGGCGTCGCTGGCCGATCGCCCCGGTGCGCTCGAGGATATCCTGCTGCCCAGTCGTGCCCGGGCGGAACAGCGCGAGCGCGAAAAGGTCGCCAAACGTAAGCTCGAGCTCGTGGATCAGGGGTCGAAGCTGTTCGCTGCCGCTTGCCGTGAGTCGGGAATCGATATGGTCAAGGCTCAGCCATCGGACGACGAAGAGCTCAAACGGAATGCCTATGCTGATCGCTACGGCGAGGAGATGAGCTGGCTCTATGAGTGAGGCTCCAAAGCGCATCTTGGTTGACACCAACGTGTGGCTCGATTACTTCATTCCCTCACGACGTGGTCGTTCGGTGGCGATCGAGTTTTTACGCGATGCATGCACGGCGCAGGTGGATTTGCTGTATGCGGCGACATCGTCCAAAGACCTGTTCTATTTAATTTCCAGCGAACATAAGGCATGGTATCGACGAGAGCACGGTTCGCTTTCCCAGTATGCCGCTACGGCAGCGACATCGCTTGCATGGGATTGTCTTAGCGTGCTGTCGCAGCTTGCCACGCCAGTGCCCTGTGACCTGAGCGACATATGGATGGCGAGCAGGCAGCGTGAACTCCATAGCGATTACGAAGACGATTTAATCATTGCGGCAGCGATACGCGCAAAGGCAGATTTCCTGGTCACCAACGATGCCAAACTCTGTTCACACACACCCGTTGCAGCAATGAGCGTAGAAGACGCAAAGAATTACTTAGCAACGCTCTAGCAATTTGAAGACCCTGCAGGTTGAGCAAACGTCAGCGAGAGCCCGCCAGAGTGAGCAAGGTGACGTGAAAGAGGAGGGCATAGGCCTTTTGGCCATGCCCGACGATTGAACGTCAGATTGCCGCTCTGGCGGGCTCGCAGCGTCGAGGGGTTCCGGCGTTTGGCAAAACGCCGGAACAATCTAGTGCTCGATCCAACAACGTAAAGTTTCGCCGGCTTGCAGATGACGCAGGTTCTCCGCGGCGATGTCGACGACGTTGTTGAGCGTGGCGGCCAGGTGGAACCAACCGGAGACGTGCGGCGTGATGAGCATGTTGGGTGCATCCCACAGCGGGCTTGTCTCAGGTAGCGGTTCGGGATCGGTGACGTCGACCGCGGCGCCGGCGAGATGTCCCGACTCCAGAGCGGCAACCAAATCGTCGGCAACCACAAGATCGCCGCGGCCGCCGTTGGCAAAGAAGGCGCCCGGTTTCATCGCGGCGAAGAACTCGGCGTTCGCCAGGCCGCGGGTCTCGGGTGTGCTGGGCATAAAGGATGCAACGATGTCAGCCTCGGCCAGGCGCTCGGGCAGGCGCTCGGGCAGGGCGTCCATATCGTCCATGTCCTCAAATACAATGGGGTAGACAAGCGGATGACGCTTGATGCCGCGGACGTGCGCGCCCATGCTGCGGCAGAGCGTGGCAAAGTGGCCGCCGATATCGCCCGCGCCCAGCACCAGTACGTTGGCATTTTTGAGCGAGGTGACCGGCCCCAAGTCCTCCCAGCGATGCTCGCGCTGCAGGTCCTGGTAGCCGGGCAGGCGCTTCATCATGGAAAGGACCATGGCAAACATGTGCTCGCTTACGGCCTGACCGTAGGCGCCGATCGAGCAAGACAGCTTGGCGTCAGCCGGCACGGTGCCAGCAGCAAGGTAGTCGTCATAGCCGGCGGTCTGCAATTGCAACAGCTGGAGATGCTCGCATGCCGTGAGCATGTCAGGGTCGATGTTGCCCAGAATCACGTCGGCATCGGCGACCTGCTCGCGCGTGGCGGCGTCGGCGCTCGTGTAGATAAAGTCCTCGCCCGGAGCGCTCGACTCAAGAATTGCGCGATGACGGTCGTTGACGGGCAGTAAAACCAGGATGTTCACAAGCAGCCCTCTCCGCTTGACCTACCAAAAAGGGACAGGTTTATTTTGGCAGGTTTTATCAGGCAAAACGTTCAAATAAAAACGCCGGATGCAAGACGAGCGTACCCGTCAGCATCCGGCGCATCTACAGCTACCAACTCAGCAGCTCGTAGCCGTCCTCGGTCACCACGAGCTGAACCTCGCACTGGGCCGAATCGCTGCCGTCCTTGGTGCGCACGCACCAACCGTCACCCTTGCTAATCTTGATGTCGGGCGCTCCGGCATTGACCATGGGCTCGATGGTAAAGACCATGCCCGGGGCCATGATGGTGTCCACATCGGGCGCCTCGGTGGTAAAGCCCACAAACGGGTCCTCGTGGAACTCCTTACCGATGCCGTGTCCGCCGTACTCGCGCACCACGCTAAAGCCGGCGTCCTCGACGGTCTTTTGCACGGCCTCGGCCATAACGGACAACGGCAGCCATGGCTTGACGGCCGCCAGACCCGCCTCCACGCTGGCGCGGGTGACGTCGACCAGGCGCTGGCGCTCGGCCGAGACCTCGCCGATGCAGAACATACGGCTCGAGTCGCTAAAGTAGCCGTCCAAGATCGTGGAGCAGTCGACGTTGATGATGTCGCCCTCGTGCAGCACATCCGCATCGCAGGGGATACCGTGACAGACGACGTCGTTGATCGAGGTACACACGCTCTTGGGGTAGCCCTCGTAGTTGAGGTCGGCCGGCGTGCCACCGTGCTCGACGGTGTAGTCGTAGATCATCTGGTCGATCTGGTTGGTGGTCATGCCTGCGGCGATATGCTCGCTTACATAATCGAGCACGCCCACGTTGATGGCTGCCGAGCGCTTGATGCCCTCGATATCGGCGGGAGTCTTGTAGAGCGTGCGAGGCAGAACCTCCCAGCCCTCTTCCCACAAGCGCTCGAGGCGCTCATCAAAGGCGCTATGGCATTTCTTATATTTCTTGCCGCTGCCGCACCAGCAAGCGTCGTTGCGGCCAGGCACGGGTCCTTTGTCATACATGGCTAACTTCCTTTCATCCGCAGCTAGTATAGCCCACCTTCAGAGCAGCTGTGCGCTAGTAGCTCACCTGGCAGGGAATGCCGAGGGCTTGGACGCGCGCGGCAATGGCGTCGAGTACCTCGGGCACTGCTTTGGCAAGGCCGGCGATCGGTGTTTCGCGCGCCACCGTGTAGATGGTCGCCTCCTGCGGGCGAATGCGCTCAAGCGCCGCGAGCCAGGGGGCAACGTACTCCTCGCCGGTGTTGTCGATGGGCCTGCCCTGATACTCGCCGGTCAAAAAGATTGTCTGGATAATAACGTGACCGTCAAAGCTTGCGAACGTCTCGATCTGGTGCTCGACGTCGTAGGGGCCAACAGGCTGGTCGAGCAGCTGGATAAACGCCGGGTCGACGGTATCGAGCTTAAGGATGTTGTCGTCGACCATCATGAGAGCGTCGTGCACCTCGGGGCGGTCGGCGCGCGTGCCGTTGGAGAGCACGGCGATCTTGGAGTTTGGGGCAAGCTCGTCGCGCAGCGCGACGGCACCGGCGATGGCCTGCGGAAACTCCGGTGCGGCGGTGGGCTCGCCGTTGCCTGCGAAGGTGATCACATCGGGGAGCTCACCCTCGGCTGCCATCTCGCGCAGCTTTGCCTCGAGCGCGTCGAGTACCATGGCAGCTGTGTTGTACGGCTCATGACAGGGGCGCTCGGCGTTGAGGCCGTTCTCGCAGTAGATGCAGTCGAACGTGCAGATTTTGCCGCTGGTCGGCATCATGTTGACGCCGAGCGAGAGACCAAGGCGACGGCTGCGAACGGGCCCAAAGATGGGGCTGGCATTCAAAAACGTAGACATAGGCATATGCTCCTCAAGACAATTGTGCCTAAGCATAGCATCGGCTCCAAAGCAAGGTGTGGGCTCTTGCTTTACAAGTTTCGTTTTTTCACGTCGCTCATGATGCCGTGCCATGAAAAGCCTCGGGTCGGGTAAAGTTAATCTGTTAACAAGGTGTAAAGCAATGCGGGTCCATCCAACCGTGCTGACGTGCAACTGGATGAGCATTGATGATGGGGGCACAACATGGATTTTACGGTCGAGAATGCGGGCACCACGATTGCCTGTCGCGAATATGCCGGCCCGGATGTGTCGCCTGATACTCCTGCTTTGGTGTGCGTGCACGGTGCTTGTGTCGACGGCACATTTTTCGACGGCATCGCTTGTGAGCTCAGCCGCAACTACCGTGTAATTGCCTACGACCGCCGCGGCTGTGGTGACAGCAGCGAAGCGGCAGACGGCAGCTATGATCTTGCCGCTCAGGCCGCCGACCTGCAGGCCGTGATCGAACACGTCGGCGCTCCGACAAATGTGCTTGCGCACAGCGCCGGTACGTTGGTGGCGCTGGAGCTTCTTCGCACCGAACCCCATCTCGTCGCCCGTGCGATTCTACATGAGCCGGCTGTGTCGGTCGAAGGCGTCGGCATGGGCGCGGCTCCGGTTTTGCTCGATATGATTGCAGCTGGAAAGGTTTCAAGGGCGCTCCGTCTTTTCTTGGGAGCCCTCGGCGACTTGGACCCCGAGGCTCCTGGGACGACCGAGGCGGAAGCCAAACATGCTCTGCGCAATGGTCGTTGCTTCATGGCCAATGAATACGGAACAAATATGACATATGCTCCCGACTGGGAGCGCGCTCGCGCGTCAAAGGCGGTGTCGGCCGTGTTTTTGGGTGAGCTTTCGGTCGGTACGCCCCGCGAGGCTGGTACGCGAGCGGCTGCCAAATATCTCGATTGCCCCCTCGTGACGATCCCGGGCGCGCATAACGGTCTGCGCGATCGCCCCGTTACGGTGGCAAGCGCCGTTCGCGATGTCTTGGAGCGTTAGCGCGCTCGATGACCTGCGGGGAGGGGGACTGTTAGCGTTTCGTCATTGTTAACGAATGCGCCCATAACCGCGCGCCCGCGGCTCCATTACCGCCGTTTGCCAGGTCATAAAAATGCAACGATAATCGCGCGTTTTCCTGCAGCTGTTAGATGTTACCCTTGTACCATTTGATATGCACCGTTGCCGTGCGTAACGATAGAAAGGGCCCCATATGCTCAATAATCACGAGGTCAATCTAACCGACGAGGAGGCTGCCGCCGAGGTCGCCCGCGTCGCGAAGACCTACCCCGTGGTGCGTTTGCTGTCGGCCGATCAGATTAAGAGCGAGCCTAACTGCCTGCTCGCCGGCGATCGTTGCCCTTGTCTGCGTCAGTCGAGTCTTGAGGCCTTGGCAGATTCGGATGAGGTGTCGGAGCGGCTACTCAATGATGGCACTGAGTACCGCGCCCGTCTACGCCCTCTGAAGGTCGAGGGCGAGCCTCACGTCTTGCTGATGGTGCGTCCGATTGATGAGCAAGAGGCCGCGGAAGAGGACCTTGTCTACACCGACGTGCTGACGAGCGTGCGCAATCGCCGATATTACGAGGAAAGCTTCGCAGCGCCCGCATGAATGCCGGCGTTGCGATGATCGACGTTGATGATTTTAGGGCCTTCAACGATACGTGTGGCCGTCATGCCGGCGACCTTGCGCTCGGTGCTGTGGCGACAGCCATACGCAGCGGAATTCGTTCGACTGACGAGCTTGTGCGCTATGGCTGCGACAAGTTTGTGGTTGTCATGCCCAATATTCCCTCCGATGACTTCACCCGTCGCCTGCATCAGGTGTCCGATGCCGTTCATTCCACGATTATTCCGGGCCATGAGTACGTGAGCTTGACGGCATGTGTTGGTGGCGTTCGCATTCATGGCGAGACGGTCGATGAGGGCGTTGGCCGCGCTGCTCAGTTACTGAGCCGCGCTAAGGCAAAAGCCGGTACGGTCGTGACCGATGCCGATTCCATCGAGGCCTTCCAAAGCGAAAAGCCTTTGGTGCTTATCGCCGATGACTCCGAGATGAACCGAGCCATTCTCAGCGAGATGCTCAAGGACGAGCATTGCATCCTCGAGGCCGATAACGGTCGTGCGGCGCTCGACATGGTCGACCGCTATGGCGATGAGTTGTCGCTCGTGCTGTTGGACATTGTGATGCCGGGCATAAGCGGCTTTGAGGTGCTGGCCGATCTGTCGCGCCGATCGGGTATCGATAATCTGCCTGTCATCATGATTTCGAGCGAAGATTCCGATGATGCGGTTCTGCGCGCGTACGAGCTGGGCGCCTCGGACTATATCAACCGCCCGTTTGACTCCCGTGTCGTGCGCCGCCGCGTAAGCAACACCATCCGCCTGTACGCCAAACAGCGCCGCCTGACGAACCTGCTGTCCCAACAGTACAACGAGCGCGTCAAGAACAGTCGCATGCTCATCGACATCATGGCCGGCGTCATGGAGCTTCGCAACGGCGAGAGCGGTAGACACGTTACGAACATCGAAAAGCTGACCGAGCTGCTGCTTGGCTATCTGGTCCAGCGTAGCGGCACGATCTTCCTCGACAATGAGGAACGCTCCACGATCGCCCTGGCTTCGGCGCTGCACGATATCGGCAAGATGTCGATTGACGATGCGATCCTCAACAAGCCCGGGCGCCTCACGCCCGAGGAATTCGAGATTATGAAGACGCATACCACGATTGGCGCCAACATGCTGCTCGAGCTGGGCAGCCATCACGCCGGCAATGCGCTTATGGAATATGCGTACCAGATTGCGCGTTGGCATCACGAGCGCTGGGACGGCAAGGGTTATCCCGATGGCCTTAAGGGCGACGAAATTCCCATCGCCGCGCAGGTGGTTTCGGTGGCTGACGTGTACGATGCACTGACGAGCGTGCGCGTATACAAGGACGCTATCCCGCACGAGGAGGCGATCCAGATGATCCTGGACGGTAAGTGCGGCACCTTTAACCCGCTGCTGCTCGATTGCCTGCTCGAGGTGCAAGACCAAATTGCCGAGACGTTGGCATGCCCCGCCGACGTCGTCGCGTTTCCCACGATTTAGTTTGACCAAAGGAGTTTTTAATCCATGATTTCCATGCGTGAGGCGTATGAGAAGATCGGCGCTAATTATGACGACGCGTGCGCTCGGCTGATGGGCGGGGAAATGCTTGCCCGCTTTGCCCTCAAGTTTTTGGATGACGAGAGCATGGACAAGCTGGAGGCCGCCATGGCGGCAGGAGACGCCGAAGGTGCGTTTATGGCAGCGCACACGCTCAAGGGCGTGAGCCAGAACCTGGGATTCGATAATCTGTACGAGCCGGCGGTCGTGGTAACCGAAGCGCTGCGCGGCGCCGATGCCGTTGACGGCGCCCGCGAGGGGATGCATGCGTTGCAGCAGCAATATGCGGCTACGATGTCGGCTCTGCGCGAGGCGGCCGAGTAAGAGGCTGTGAGCCTTGATGACTATGAGCGTGGATAATCTCCCGTTTTAGGCCCGGTGGCGGCCTCAAAGTGGGAGATTATCCACGCTCGTTCGATACGTGTCCAAAAATCCACGCTCACCTCTTCTGACTAGTGAATGGCCTATGCGCACTGGCGGGGCTTTCCGCATGCAATCCATATCGTTGTTCGATAAACTGTTCGAATAACGATAGAGCCGATGAGGGTGAGTGTATGTCCAACAGCGTTCAGCGTATGGCCAAGGCGGGCGAAAATATCAGGAAGCTTGGTTTTTGCATGGCAGCCGTTTTTGCAGGGATGCTCGTTGATTTTGCCGCGTTGGTTGTTTACGTGATCTGGTATGCGGTTGCAAACGTTGCTTCTGTCGATTCTTTCGGTGTCGTGACGCTTCTCAATGGCGGGTGCATCGTTATCCCAAGCGGACTGTGCCTGGCATTCGTCGTGGGTATTTCGCTTGTCGTTTTGTGCGGGATCAGCCGTAACATCTCGCGAGGCGTCTCGCCCTTTACCAAGACGCATGTGCGGCTTATCCGTGTTCTCGCGCTTGCCTTTGCTGTTAACGCCGCGGTTTCGCTTGTTGGTGCCTATGGATCGGTCAATCTCACCATTGGCGGACTGGAGCTTTACATCGTGCCTCATTCCTTCGTTATTGAGATTTGCCAAGGCGCTACCTTTGATGCGGGGTCGTTTATCGGCGCAGTTGTCTGTTTGTTTATCTCGGCGATCTGGAGTTATGCCTCGCTGCTCCAAGAGCAGTCTGACGAGCTTGTGTAGGAGGAACATGAGCTATCTCATCATCGAGCTTGAGACGCAGCTGCTTAAGACCGGAAAGACCAGCGCTGATCTGATTCGGGCGACGGGGCATACTCCGGCTAATATTTCAAAGCTTAGAAACGGAAAGATAAAAGCTATTCGCCTAAAGACGCTTCTCGATATCTGTGATGAGCTTGATTGTCAACCGGGAGATATTATTCAGCGCGTGAGCGAGAAAGAGCTTGAGGAGCTTATTGTCGAGCGCGCGAAAAATGTCGTGAGACAGATGCGGGATGGCGGAGGCAACGAGGCGTCGCTTCCGACATCAGTCTTCGCTGTCGATTTGAGTGACGAGTAGCTTAAGGCGAACAACTAAAACGAAATATCAGCGTGAAGGGACCCGTGTCTAACACGGGTTCTTTCTTTTAGATTATCTTGACAAATATGTGTTATCGAAAAACAATAACAACTATGAAAAACGATAAAGTAAAGAAGGAACGATATGAGCGGTTTTGCTATCAAGCGGAACGGGAGGCCAATGAACGCATCAACGATAAGGCTATCAAGGGTGTCAAAGCGCTATGGGAAGCGCCGCGTTTTGCATGACGTTTCCTTCGAGGTGGATCAGTCTGAGCTTTGCGCCCTTGTTGGTGCAAACGGGGCGGGCAAAAGCACGCTTATTAAAATAGTGCTGGGCCTCTGTGAGCCATCGTCGGGGAGCGTGGAGCTCTTTGGAGGCAAGTCGAAAAAAGAGCTGAGCCTGATGCGGACGCGTGTCGGCTATGTGCCAGATTCCTGCGGAGCATACCAATCTCTCAGTGCGGCTGAGAATCTTCGGATCCGATGTGCGGAATGGGGGCTCGATGAGAAACGTGAGGTTCCTCGCGTCTTGGGCCTGGTCGGGCTGGACGTCGATGAGAAAAAGAGCGTGAGCAGTTTTTCTCTGGGAATGAAACGGCGACTGGATATAGCTACGGCTTTATTGGGCGACACCGACGTACTAATTTTCGATGAGCCGGCAAATGGATTGGATCCGTTGGGCATCGAGAGTATATGGGCCCTTATCGGTCGATTGAATCGGGAGCAGGGCAAAACCATGCTTATCTCTAGCCACGACTTGGATGAGCTGGCATCGGTTGCAACAAGCTGCCTGTTTCTTCATGACGGTGAAATGCTAAAAAAGGAATCGATGGACGTCATAAGGGATGAGGCGTCGTCCCTAAAAGAGTATTACAGGCGCTTGATGAAGGCGGTCTCGCTATGAAGCGGGCGATCCATCCCATAAAGGCAGATATGATGCGTTTGCACAGGATATTTCCGGCGAAGTTTGGTCTTGCGCTTATGTTGGCGTTCGGCCTTCTCTTCGGCATCTTTCTAAAAAACGGAACAGCGTTGCTCGCCTTTGGCTATGGCGTTTGTGGGGAGGATATTGGTTTCCTCTGGAATGCAATCGATCCTTCTGCGCCTGATGAGTCCCTTGCGCGCAGCGCTTTTGCCGGTACATCCCTGTTCGTTCCACTCATCGTTTGTTTGGTGCTTTTACAGGAGCATGGCTATAAAGAGGGGCACCGAATTTCTTCGGCAAGAGGTCTCAACCGCTTTTATGGGGCTCTAGCCCATGCATTTTCGTCTGCTTTAATAATTGGCGCAGCGTATAGCGCGCTTTGCCTTCTTCTTTTTGCAATAGCCATAATACGTGGTGGGCAAAGCTGTGCGCACGACATACTGGCTGCATTTTTGCCTGCGATGATAATCAACGCCGTATTGGTGATATCAGTTGCGTTGGAGACGGTGACCATCTATCGGATTACAAGCAGCGCTGTATTGAGCGGGGCTGTGGTAATAATCGGATTTGTCATGAGCTTGACGCTCTACGGAACTTACCTTCAGACGCCCATACCGTCCTTGCGATGGATTTTCTTTCTTCCGGGGCCGTACCTTGGAGTCGGATGTGCCCTTGGGTATAGCGATATGGGGCAGCTGACGCTTCTGGGGTATGGCGTGGCAGCCAGCTGTCTATCGGTATTGATTTACGCTCTCGTGAGCTTTTGCGCTGGGGGTGTGCTCAATGGCTCGTCAGATTAAAAGACTTCTCCAGTCAGAATTGAAGCATGTGAGCAAATGGGTGTACGCCTTAATCCTGGTAATTTATGCGTGCATGGTGGTATTGCAGCTTAATTCTTTCCCGATGTGGTTCTGTAGCCTCCGTGAGAACAGCTTCTTGGGCTTTTTCCCAGACCCGACGCTTCGGCTATCGGCGGAGGATGTCGTTCTATTTGGTAATGCAGAGGTTTTTCGCGGTCTGCTGTTCAACGTAGCCCCGTTGGCTCATGCATTGTTCTTTCCGTTCATCGCGGCTTGCATTGCGCCGCGCTTTGTCAGTTCGGGCTTTGTCGAGGAACCGTGGGGGTTGTCGGAGGCTCGGGGAGGGAAGCGTGTGTGCGCTATCGTTGCGCGAGCGATGCTGTCTTCTTTCGCCCTTTTGGGCGCGTTTATCCTGACGAGTGTCGTTTTGTACTGTCTTAACTGCGCGATCGTTTTGGATGCTCAGCAGTATTTCAACCTGCATGTATTTTGCTATCGACTTGTTCTTGCTGCCGCCGCCTGCCTTGCATACGTGGTTTCTTGCGTAATCGTTGTTTCCTATTTTGGGTCCGGCTTCGGTCCGATTGGCATGCTGTTGCTTGTCAACGTTGTAGCGATCTACATACAGATCGGGGCCAATTCCATGCTTCCGCTTCCAGCCTCGATGCTCATGTGGATTTGCGGCGTGACTCCGTTGGGGGACGGTCAATGCGTTTCGATTTTAATTGACTGCCTAATAAACGTAGCAAGCGTTTTTGCCATCTGCTTTACGGTCGACCGATTGTGGTCGAGATTTCTTTGATTGTTTGTGAGGGATAAACATACCGAGCGTATCAAATACAGGGGGGGGCGGGCACCGTGGCTGGTGTCCGCCCCCCCCTGGCTTAGGAGGCTTTAACTTGTGTAGCTTGCGAGCTAACGGGCCTGCTTAACCTTTGCCGCCGCCTCGACAAACGACTTCCACAGGTTAAAGTCGGTCTCGAGCGTCTTCCACGTGTACTCGGGATGCCATTGCACGCCCAAGCAGAATGGCTGGCCTTCGACCTCGATGCACTCGGGAACGCCGTCGGTTGCCTTGGCGACCAAACGCGTGCTCTTACCCAGACGATCGACGCAGCAGTGATGTGCCGAGTTGGTCTGGATCAGCCTGTGTCCGCCAACCGCGCGGTCGAGCAGCGAGCCCGGCACGACCTCGACGGGATGCACGGGGTCGTTGAGCACGTGGGTATGGCGCCACTGCGTGCGGCCCTCGCGAGCGCCCAGGCTCGGCACGTCCATGCACAAGGTGCCGCCAGTGGCGACGTTGAGCAACTGCGTGCCACGGCAGGTGGTAAAGAGCGGCTTTTTGGCGCGGAGCACCTCGCCGACCAGCTTAAACTCAAAGCTATCGCGGATCTCGCAGCAGAGGGTGGGGTCGTAGGGTCGATCATCGTCCCAGCGTTTGGGGTTGACATCCGGGCCGCCGGGAATAGCGATACCGTCGGCGATATCGACGTAATGGCGGATGACCTCAATGTCCTCGGTGATGGACATCTGCAGCGGCAGGCCGCCGGCGGCAAGGATGGCATCGACAAAGACACTTGCGATTTCCTCGTTGGGGGAGAGCGTCTCGCTTAAAAACGGCTTCGCCTCTTCCCAACGCGGCGCGACGAGGATGAGCGGGCGGTCGGCGGGATCGACGTCGACGTGCGGGGTGTATAACGATGAAGTGCGAGTTCCGATCATAGGTGTTGCTTTCGAGTTTGGATGGTCATGGCGAGCGGATATGGCAATTGGGCTAGTGGCCCTTGATGGAGTTGAGGAAGTCTTGGGCGCGCTTGGTCTGGGGATGGTCGAAGAACTCGTCGGGCGTGCCGGTTTCCACGATCTGGCCGTCGGCCATAAACACGACGCGGTCGGCAACGCGGCGGGCGAAGTTCATCTCGTGCGTAATGACGATCATCGTCATGCCCTGCTGGGCCAGGCGGACCATGACCTCGAGCACCTCGTTGATCATCTCGGGGTCAAGGGCACTCGTGGGCTCGTCGAAGAGCATGGCCTTGGGCTGCATGGCGAGCGAGCGGGCAATGGCCACGCGCTGCTGCTGGCCGCCCGAGAGCTGTGCGGGCACCTTATCGGCCTGCTCGGCAACGCCCACGCGGCTCAGCAGGTCCATGGCGCGCTCGCGGGCCTCCTCCTTGGACACGCCCAGCACGTCGACCGGCCCCAGCGTGACGTTCTGCAGCACCGTCATATGCGCGAACAGGTTGAACTGCTGAAACACCATGCCCAGCTCGGCGCGCATGCGGGCAAGATCCTTGCCTTCCTGCGGCAGAGGCTCGCCCTCGATGAGGATCTCGCCCGAGTCGATGGTTTCCAGGCGGTTGATGGTTCGGCACATGGTCGACTTGCCCGAGCCCGAGGGGCCGATCACGACGACGACTTCGCCGCGGTCGACCGAGAGATTGATGTCGTTGAGGACGTGCAGATCGCCGTAGTGCTTATCGACGTGCTTGAGCTCGATAAGCGGCTGGTTGCCAGAAGTAGAAGTGCTCTGTGCCATGGTGCTCGGCTCCTTATGACTGGAAATGGTAAAGCGTTAGCGGATGATGGTCGCGCCGGTCTTGTGCGAAACGTAGACAGCGGCCTTGTTAATCGCGACGTTGATGAGGATGTAGATGACCGCGATTACCAGGTAGACCGACACAAGGGCGTCGTAGTTGGTAATGAGCACGCGGGCATTTTGCATGAGGTCGGGGTAGCTCACCACATAGGCGACGGTGGTGTCTTTGACTACGACCACAAGCTGCGAAATCAACGACGGAATGATAAACCGAATAGCCTGCGGCAACACGATTTTAAAGGTGATTTTAGCCTTGGAGAGACCGAGCGCCTGGGCGGCTTCGACCTGACCGCGCGGCACGGCGTTGACGCCGGCGCGAAAGATCTCGGCCAGTACGCCGGCGGCAGCGAGCGCGACGGGAAGCGTGAGCATCCAAACGACGGCAGCGCGATCTTGTACTGGGGCAGCACCAGAAGAAGAAGTAAATGAACAGCAGGCTCGGCACGCGCGGAAAAAGTCGGTGAGCGACGCGGCAGACCAGCTGCAGCGGCTAATGTCGCTGGTGCGGCCGA
>ENA-OQKR01000037-OQKR01000037.1-human-gut-metagenome-genome-assembly--contig:-NODE-37-length-51556-cov-5.437535_pt1 | contig 51556 bp, 38 predicted proteins | sample MGYA00242803_ERZ504806 | MGnify/ENA primary metagenome ERZ504806 (study PRJEB26092, sample SAMD00036399) | human gut metagenome | host: Homo sapiens | study: EMG produced TPA metagenomics assembly of...
GCTGGGTCTGTGCGGCCTGACCGCCAACTGTGCACTGGTCAACAACCTGAAAAAGGAACTGGAGCCCAAGCACGGCAGCATCAAGACCCTGTTTTTGGAGGATGAGCTGTGGGTGGAGGGCCGCCCTGCCCGCCCGGCTACCCCGGCATGGATCCTGCCCAAGGAGTACGCTGGCTTCTCCCCGGCGGAAAAGTTGGAGCAGCTGCGCGGCAAGCTGAAGGAGCAGGGCTGCACCGCCCAGCTGGTAGGCAAGCTGGATAATCTGGCATGGCTTTTGAACCTGCGCGCCATGGATATCGAGTGCACCCCCTACGCCATGGCCTACTGCTATGTTACCCCGAATCGCGCCGTGCTGTTCATCGATCAGGCGCGGGTCACCCCGGAGGCCAAGGCAGAGCTGGAGGCCAACGGCGTAACGCTGGCCGACTACGACAGCATTCTGGACGGGATGGCCGCCGAGACTGAGCCCCAGACCGTGCTGGCGGAAAGCGCTACCGTGAACTACGCCGTGTATCAGGTGCTGGAAAACAACCCCGCCCTGACCGTGAAGGACGCCGCCGATCCCCTGCTGGCCATGAAGGGCGTGAAGAACGAGGTGGAGCTGGCACACCTGCGTGAGTCCCATCTGCGGGACGCCGTGGCCATGGTGCGGTTCCAGATCGAACTGGAGAACCGTCTGGCTTCCGGCGAACAGCTGACCGAGCTGACCGTGGACGAGATCCTGCACAAGTACCGCAGCGCAGACGATAAGTTCCTTGTGGAAAGCTTTGGCACCATTGCAGCCTACGGCGGCAACGCAGCCATGATGCACTACCACGCCACCCCGGAGGATCACGCCGTTCTGCAGCGCAAGGGCTTTTTGCTGGTGGACAGCGGCGCTACCTATCTGGACGGCACCACCGACATCACCCGCACCTACCCGCTGGGCGAACTGACCGAGGACGAGCGGCTGTTCTATACCTGGACGCTGCAGTGCCACATCGACATCGCCAAGGCCGTCTGGCTGGATTACTGCGACTGCCACATGCTGGACACCATCGCCCGCGAGCCGCTGTGGCGCCACCTTATCAACTACCGCTGCGGCACCGGCCACAGCGTCAGCTTTGTGGGCAACGTCCATGAGGGCCCCCACGCTTTGAACGGCCGCAACACCACCCTGATGCGCCCGGGTATGATCGTTACCGACGAGCCCGGCGTGTATGAAGCCGGCGAGGTGGGCATCCGCATCGAGAACGAGATCGAGTGCTACCACAAGGCCGACAACCAGTACGGCACCTTCCTTGCCTTCCGTCCCCTCACCTTTGTGCCCATCGCTACCTCTCCCATCGTGCCCGGCGTGCTGGACAAGGAGCAGGTCGCCTGGCTGAACGATTATCACCGCAAAGTGTTCGAGCAGCTGGCACCCCGCCTGACCGAGGACGAGCGCGCATGGCTGGCCGAGAAGTGCGCCGCCATCGGCTGCTAATGCTAAAAAGAACAAAAGTCAGCTGCCGCTTGCCGTCCTGACTCTTGCCGTAAAAATGCAATTCCGGGCAGACCGCAGTCTGCCCGGAATTGCTTGATTTAAGATGATTTTTCCGCTGATGATGGCCAGAGCAACGCGGAGGCCATTCCAAATCGTCTACCCTGCAAAGGAAACCAAACCATGATCTTTCACATTGCGATCTGCAGCCCGGACGGTGCGCTGCGCAGCAGGCTGGAGCACCAGTGCATGGAGTTCTTCGCCCGGCGGGAGGATGCCTGCATCGTGGAGCAGCTGCAAAGCCCGGAAGCGCTTTTGCAGCAGGATGCCGCCGGGCTGCGGTACGAGCTGTACCTCATTGAGCTTGCGGCGGTAGCCCGGCCCGAAGGGCTTACGGCGGCGGCAGAGCTGCGCCGCCGGGGCCGCCGCGCGCCGCTGGCTTTTGTGGCCCGCACCCCGGCGCACGCATACAGCGCCTACCGGGTGGACGCCATGCAGTATCTGCTGCAGCCAGTGCACCAGCCGGAAGTTTCTGCCCTGCTCAAGCGGGCGGTGGAGCCGGAATACGGCCCAACCCTTACCGTGACCACCGCCGACGGTGTGCGGGCGCTGGCCTATGCCGAGATCGAATATCTGGAATGCACCCATCATATCGTGCACTTCCACCTGACCACCGGAGAGGATGTGGCCTCCCTCTCGCTGCGGGTGCCCTTTTCTGCGGTGGCGCAGCCGCTGCTTGCGGACGGCCGCTTCGTGCAGCCGCACCGCTCCTATGTGGTCAATCTGGAGGCGGTGCAGCTGCTGGCACCCGGCGAGGTACGGATGCGCAGCGGGGCACGCATCCCCATCCCCCGCGGACGGGAAGCCGCCGTCCGGGAGGCCTTCTGCGCCCGGGTAGGGTAAAAAGTAAAAGTCGCTGCACATTCGTGCAGCGACTTTTTGTTTAACGATTTATTCTTCCTTATGCCGGGGCTTTTTGCGGCGGGCGTGCTTTTGGGGCTTGCGGCGGGGCTTTTTGCGGGAGGGCTCGGGCTGGACAGAGGCATCGTTCAGGCGGGACATCGCATCCAGCAAAGCGCCCTGCAGGCTGTCCGAGGGTACCCCGCTCTCCGAAAAGGCGAACAGGAATTTATAGATCTGGGGCTGCAGCTCCTCGTACAGCCCAAGGCGGGTGTACACCTCCTTGAACAGCTGAAAAATCTGTGTCTTGTTCTCTACGATGCCGCGCAGGTCGATCTGGGTATGACAGAGGCTTTTGGGGTCTGGATAGAACTGATATCCGGCTCGGGGATGGAAACGACACCTCCGCGTGCTCCAGATACCCCATGTTGAAGATCAGATCCTGGCCCAGTGCACATCGGGCGCAAAGCCCAGCTGGTTCTGTGCAATGATCTCCCGGCGGTAGAGTTGTTCCACAGCACGCCGTGTAAAAGGAGGCGGGCTGCTGCATCAGGCGGCGGGCGTAGTCCTCCCGGCTGTAAACGCCCTGCGGCAGAAAGCCGTACTTGTGCACCTCGGTCTTGGGGGCTTCCGGGCTCGATGCCAAGGGAGGTCTGCAGCGTTTCCAGCGCGTGCCCGGTCTTGCTGGAGTTGGAAGGGATCACCATCCAGTACGGAGCGATCACAAGGTCGGCGTTGTGCTGCAAGGCGGCCTGCACAAGGTTCTGGGTGTAATCAGGGTCCAGTGCGTCATCACTGTCCGCAAACTGGATATAGTCGCCCTGCGCAAGGGTAAGCCCGGCATTCCGCGTGCGGGAAACACCCTCGTTCTCCTTATCCACCACCACGATGCGGGGGTCCTTGGCCCGGAACTGCTCACAGATGGCAAGGCTGTCATCCGTAGAGCCATCATTCAGCACGATGATCTCCAGCTCCTGATAGGTCTGGCTGCAAATGCTTTCCAGACAGCGGGAAAGCCCCTTCTGGGCGTTGTACACGGGCACAATGATGCTGACGAGAGGGTTCGTCATGGCAGGGCCTCCTTTTTTGACGACAAAATTTGAGTATTATTATTATCATACTCCAGCGGCGCCCGGATTACAAGAGCGCCGCACTGTGGCAGTTTTGTGAAACCTTACGCCTGCGCCCAGTCCAGTGCAGTCCAGTCCGGCAGGAACTGGTCGCAGATGCGGCGCAAAGCGGGGGCGTCGGCGGCGCTGGTGGTGTCCTGAATGCCCACCAGATAGAAGCCGGCGTCATGGGCGGTCTGGGCAGCGTAGAGCGCGTCCTCGCACACGGCGCACCCGGCGGGGTCTGTGCCGCCAAGGCGGTGCAGCGCCTCCATAAAGGGGGCGGAGCTGCTCTTGCTCATGGCGCCCCGCGCCTCGATGTAGAAATCAAAGTATTCGTCGATGCCAAGGCGGGTCAGCACGGTGCGGCACTGGCTGCTCCATGTGTTGGAGCAAATGCACATCCGTGCGCCCTCGGCCCGCAGCCGGGCAAGGGTGTCCCGCACGCCGGGCTTCAGTTCCACCTTCTCGTACAATTGGGCGATCACCTCGCGCATCACGTCCAGATAGCCGTTCCTGTCCAGTGGCAGCGCATACTCCCGGATGAGGTACTGTGCGCCGTCCTCCATGCCCATGGTCAGCAGGGTCTCGTGCAGGTCTGCCTTCGGGGTGCGGCCAAAGCGCGCCAGCAGCGCCTCCGGGGCGCCCTCCCATACCACCACCATGCTGTCGGTCAGGGTGCCGTCCATATCAAAGATCCATTGTTTGCAGTGCATACGTTCCTCCTGTTGTGCGCCCTCCGGGCCGCCTTTATACTCATCTCCGGTTAGTATAGCACGAAACTTTCACAGGAAAAAGGCATGATCTCTGAAAATTCGGGAGAATTTTACCTGAAAGTATGGTATAATTATAACAATTTTAGAAAATACCGGGAACGTGCACAGGAGGGCTTGATATGGAACGCAGAGAACCCACGCAAAAGGCGCTGGTGCTGGCAGGCGGTGGTGCGCGCGGCAGCTATCAGGTAGGCGTCTGGCGGGCTTTGATGGAGCTGGACTGGCACCCGCAGATCATCACCGGCACCAGCGTGGGCGGGCTGAACGGTGCCATGTTCGTGCTGGACCTGTACGAGACTGCCCGGGATATGTGGCTGACCATCCGCAGCCGGGATGTGATGGAACTGCCGGAGGAAAACGCCGATCTTTCTGCCCTGCACCAGTTTCTGCGCCGGGTGGTAAAGGAAGGCGGCATGGATGTGACCCCGCTGGAGGAGATCGTGGAGCGGGTGCTGGACGAGGACGCGCTGCGGGCAGCGCCCATCCGGTTCGGCATCGTGACGGTGGAGCAGCGCGGGCTGCGCCCCCGGGAGCTGACGCTGGAGGATATCCCCGCCGGGCAGGTGCGGGACTACCTGATGGCTTCGGCGGCCTGCTTCCCCGCCCTGCGGGCGCGGCAGATCGACGGGGTAAAGTTTCTGGACGGCGGGTACAGCGATAATATGCCCACCGGCCTTGCCAAGACCATGGGCGCAGAGGAGCTGGTCTGTGTGGATCTGGAAGGCGTGGGCATCACCCGCCCGAACCTGACCGGCCTGCCCACCACCATGATCCGCAGCTACTGGGAGCTGGGCGATATCCTGCACTTCGACCCTGACACCGCCAAGCGCAACATGGAGCTGGGCTACTACGACACCCGCCGCGCCATGGGATACCTGCGGGGCTGCGCTTATGCTGTATCCTGTGACGCCCAGAGCTGCGAGGATGCCGCCGCTTTTGCCCAGAAGTTTAGTCAACTGCAAAGGGCCGTGCGGGAAAAATATCCCGTGACCCTGACGGCAGATGTGGCTCTTAAACTGGCCAATATGACAAAGGACGACCAGCTTGCCCCGCTGGAAGCCGCCGCCGAGGACGCCGGGGTGGACCCCACCCGCTTTTATACCACCCGGACGCTGGCCCAGGCGTTTCTGGCGGCGTGCGATAAAGACCGCATGGAAAGCTTTGCCCCGCTGTTCACGGGCAGCAGCACCGCCGGGCAGGCAGCGCTGGCCGCTTTGCTGCCCAATACATTCTTACAGGCGCTGGTGTGGCGCACTTTGACCGCACCGGCTTTGCCGGAGGTGACAGAAGATGAAGGTTTATAAAGGCGTATCCGCATCCCCGGGGCTGGTGCTGGGTCAGGTGAGCCGACTGGAGCACCATGTGGAGACCTTCAGCCACGGCCCTTTCAACCCGGAGCGGGAACTGCGGCTGCTGGCAAATGCCGTGCACACGGCGCAGAATGAACTGGACTCCATGGCGGAGCGCGCCGCCCCACCGAGCAGGCCATCTTTTGTTCCAGAGCATGATGCTGGACGACGAGGGCATGATGAACGAGGTGCGCTTTTGCATCAATGCGGGCATCAGCGCCTCGGCAGCGATGCATCAGGTGGGGCAGCGCTACGCCGACCAGCTTGCCAACATGAAGGATAACCCCTATATGCAGCTGCGCAGCGTGGATATTCTGGACGCCACCCGCCGGGTGATCAACATCCTGACCAACCGCCCCCGGGTGTGGCTGGCGCTGGATCATCCGGTGATCCTTGCCGCCGACCGGCTGATGCCCACTGATCTGTTCAGCGTGCCCTCCGGCATGATCTTAGGCGTCATCACCGCCGAGGGCAGCGGCCAGAGCCATGCCGCCATCATTGCCCGGGCAATGAACATCCCGGGCATCGTGCAGGTGGGCAAGGATTTTCTGGACGACTGCGACGGACGCACCGTCATTCTGGACGCAACCAACGGCAACTGCATCCTTGACCCGGATGCCGTCGCCCGCCAGCAGGCGGAGGCCAGCATCTGCCAGCTCCAGCGCGAGGACGCGGAGATGAAGCAGCTGCACAGCCTGCCGGACGAAACGCGGGACGGCGAACCCTTTGAGCTGCTGGCCAACTGCTTCGGCCCGGAGGATATCGACACCGCCATGCAGTCCGGCGCCAAGGGCGTGGGGCTGCTGCGCAGCGGCTATATGATGCTGCCCGGGCGCATTCTGGACGAACAGGAACAGTACTTTTTCTATTGCTCCTGTCTGGCGGCGGCAAACGGCTGCCCGGTGACCGTGCGCACCTTCGACTTTGGCTCCGACCGCACCGTGGCCGATGCCAATCAGGGGCCGCAGTCCTCCAAGCTTGGCCTGCGCGGCATCCGCAACAGCCTGCGCCAGCCCCAGCAGTTCCAGACCCAGATCTGCGCCTTGCTGCGCGCCGCCGCCCGGGGGCCGCTGCGGGTGATGTTCCCCATGGTGACCGATGTAGAGGACTGGGACGCCGCCATGAGCATTGTGGAACACTGCCGCCAGAGTCTGCGGGAGCGGGGCGTGCCCTTTAACGAAAACACCCAGTTTGGTGTGATGCTGAGCATCCCCGCCGCCTGCCTGACCGTGGAGGACTTTATAGCCCACGGCTGCGATTTTCTGGTCATCGGCACCAACGACCTGACCCAGTACACCCACGCCGCCGACCGGGAACTTGCCAGCGCGGAGCACTACTACCGCCCCGCCAGCCCGGCCATGAAAAAGCTGATTGCCATGGTGATGGATGCCGCCAATGCGCACCACGTCCCGGTGACCATCTGCGGCCTTGCCGTGGGCAACCCCGCCAACACAGCGCAGTACCTGCACCTCGGTCTGCGCAGCTTCTCGGTAAGCCCCCAGAACCTGCTCAAGGTAAAACAGGCTCTGCTGGACACCGATGCCCACCCGGATGCAGGGGAAAATGCCTGAAAATACTTTACAAAACGTAATATAACGCAAAATAATAAGAGGCTGTTGCACAAACCTTTGTGCAGCAGCCTCTTTCACTCTTTTTTGTTATAGCTGTCGTTTTTCTTTACGACCCCCTTCCGTGAAAAAGCACCCCGGGAAAATCCGCAGATTTTCCCGGGGTGCCAATTTTAAATAATTATTCCGCTGAAGATGGTCAGAGCAAAGCGGAGACCATTTAAATCGTCAAGCGTCTTACTCCAGATTCCCCGTCAGGGTCATGACGGCGGAGAGCACCGCCAGCGGGGCGGTCTCGCACCGGAGGATGCGGGGGCCAAGGCCCACCGTTTTTGCCCCGGCCTTGGCGGCCATTTCGGCCTCCTCGGCGGCAAAGCCGCCCTCGGCGCCGGTCACGATGGCAAGGCGCAGCTTCTGCCCGTCGGCGGGCTTTGCCTCCGCCAGCAGCTGACGCAGGGGTGCGCCGCCGCACTCGTAGCAGAACAGCACCAGATCATACTGGTCAAAGCTGCGGCACACCGCCCCGAAGTTCGGCAGCGGCAAGGCTACGTCCGGCAGAACGCCCCGGCCGCACTGCTTGGCGGCTTCCAGCGCAATGCGGTTGTAGCGCTCGTTCTTCTGCTCCTCCTTTTTGGGTGCAGCCACGCAGTAGCGGCTGAAGAAGGGTACGATGTGGGCAGCGCCCAGCTCCACCCCGTGCTTGATGATCTGTTCCAGCTTGTCCTGCTTGGGATAGCCCGCCAGCAACGTCACCTCCACGGTGGGCTCGGCGGCGCTGGGATAGCCCGGCTCTACGGCAAAATCCACCCTGTCCTCCCCAAAGCCGGTGATGGTGGCGGTGTACTCTACGGCGTTGCCGTCGCAGAGGATGACGGTATCCCCCGGCTTTGCCCGCATCACCCGGGCAAGGTGATGGGCGTCCGCACCCCGCAGGGTGGCGGTGCCGTTGGAGATCTCGGTGGTAAAGTAGCGGTTGACGGCATACTGTGCGCTCCTTCTTACAATATTTGAATCTCAGGCCTTTTTTGCAGACGATGCACTCCCAGCCGCGCTTTTCCTTGACTTCCACGACGGACAGACCGGCTTTTTCCAGCCCAGCGATCACTTCGTCCTTGCGGCTGTCGATGATGCCGCTGGCAATAAAGGTAGCGCCCTCGGCCATCAGGCCGGGCACGGCGGGCGCAAGGCTGAGGATGGCGTTGGCCACGATGTTGGCGGTGATGATATCATAAGTGCCGCTGGCCTTGTCGGACAGGTCGCCCACCAGCACGGTGAGCTTATCCTGCACGCCGTTCAGGGCTGCGTTCTCCCCGGCGGTGCGCACCGCCACAGGGTCGATGTCCACACCCTCGGCGCTGGCAGCGCCCAGCTTGAGGGCGGCAATGGCAAGGATGCCGCTGCCGGTGCCGATATCCAGCACCCGCTCGCCGCCGCGCACCTGCTCGTCCAGCGCTTCAAGGCAGAGGCTGGTGGTCTCGTGACCGCCGGTGCCGAAGGCAAGGCCGGGGTCAAGGATCAGCTTTACCCGGTCGGTGTCGTACTGCTGCCACGAGGGCACCACAGCCAGACGGCTGCCGATCTCCATGGGATGATAATATTTGCGCCAGCCGTTCTGCCAGTCCTCCTGCTCCACGCCCTCGGTCTCCACGGTGTAGGGGATGCCGGCGGCTTCCATGCGGGCGGCGATGAGCGCCAGCGTCTCCACCTGAGAAGCACCCGGCTCCAGATACAGATGGATGATCACGGTATCCCGGGGCTTGTCCAGCAGCTCCTGCTCGATCAGATCCACATGGGCGATCTCGGCCACCTGCTGCTCGATGTCGCTGTAATCCTCGATGTAGATGCCGCCCTCGGCGATCAGGGTGGCAACGGCTTCGGCGTTTTCGGCATCAGCCTTGGCCACGGTCAGGCGGATATCGGTCCATTCCATAGTACAAGTCTCCTTTTATCTGCTTGCCCTTCCGGCAGCGCCGGAGGGAAAAATTCTGTTACCTGTATAGTACCCGATTCTGCGCCCGGATGCAAGCCCCTTGGCAAAACCGGCGGCGCTGGTACAATGTTTGCACAGATTGACTTTCGGTAAAACATCCGGTATGCTATACTGGACAAGGCAAAAAACGTGATGCTGCGCAAAGCGGCATCGGAAAGGGTTCTTTATCGTATGTGTACCAAAACCTTCACATGGCGGCTGCTCACCGGCCCTGAGCTGACCGAGGTGTATCTGAACGAGATGCGCCGGGACTTCCCCGCCGGGGAGCTGAAGCCCCTGAGCATGATCCTGACCAGCGAAGCGGAGGGCACCGCCCACACATGGGGCGTGTTTGACGGCGACACGCTGGCAGCTTATCTTTTAATGGTGCGGCCGGAGGGCTGCCGGGTGAGCCAGCTGGATTATTTTGCCGTAGTGCCCGCCTACCGCGCCCACGGCATCGGGGCGCAGCTGCTGGCACAGCTGCCCGCCCACGAGGGCGACGCCGAAGCGATTTTGATCGAGGCCGAGATGCCGGAAAAGGCCGAGGACGCCGATATGGCGGTGCGGCGTCTGGGCTTCTACGCCCGCTGCGGCGCGTGGGACACCCACTACACCGAGCATCTTTTTGACGCATGGTTCCGCATTCTGGTGCTGGACTGCCCGGGCTGCGCCTCCCTTGCCCCGGAGGCCGCAGTGGAGGCGCTGACCGACTGCTACCGCCGCACCATCAGCCCCACCCAGTGGAAAAAGCACGTTCAGTTCTTTGCCCCGGACGGCAGCGTGTGCGGGTAACCAAACCATCAGATGCGCAGGGCGCGGAGGAAGCTTCCATGAGTGAATTTTCACATCTGAAAAACAAGCTGCTGGCCGAGCAGGTAGAGGACCAGATCTACCATTATATTCTGGACGAGGCGCTGGAGCCGGGCGCAAAGCTGCCCAACGAGTTCGCACTGGGCGAAAAGTTCCGGGTGGGGCGCAGCACCATCCGCGAAGCGGTCAAGCTGCTGTCCAGCAAGGGCATCGTGGAGGTGCGGCAGGGCTCCGGCACCTATGTGGTGACCACGGTCAAGGGGCTTTCCGACCCGCTGAACCTGCGCAGTGTGCAGGACAAGAACGCGCTGGCCTTTGATCTGGTGAACGTCCGTCTGCTGCTGGAGCCGGGCATTGCGGAGATGGCGGCGCAGAACGCCACCCCGGAGGATATTGAGCGGCTGCGGCGGCTCTGCGAGCGGGTGGAGACCAAGATCCACGCAGGCGACCGCTACATTGAGGACGACATCGCCTTCCACACCTGCATCGCCGAAAGCAGCAAGAATCTGGTGGTGGGGCAGCTGATCCCGGTCATCGATACAGCGGTGATGATGTTCGTGAACGTCACCCACAAAAAGCTCATCGATGAGACCATCATGACCCACCGCATGATCACCGAAGCCATTGCCAACCACGACCCCATCGGCGCAAAAGCTGCCATGGTGATGCACCTGAACTTCAACCGCAGCTATATCAAAAAGGTCTACGATGGCGAGGATCCCGACGACGGCACCATCGGCATGGCGGCGTATGTCAATTGATACACAAAACTGATTGAAAATGCGCTCCGCTTTGCTCTGCGCATAGTCAGCGGAAAAATATTTTTTATAGAGCAATGCCGGAGCGTCTGCGGACGCTCCGGCATTGCATTTTCACGGGTGGGGTCGTGAAGGGAAGCGGCAGCTGCAGCGCCGCTTTCTACGAAAGCGCGGCGCTGCCGGAAAGGCTTTGACTGAGAGGGGCCTTCTCAAAGTCATCAGATGACTTTTCTCCCGCGTTTTTGCCAAAAGCCGCTTTGACGGTCGATTTTGGGCAAAATTCGCCCGGATTTGGGCAGTGTGCATGATGTATCCCAGAGTTTTTGCACAAAAAGTAGGACATACCCGTGACAACTTGCAAAGAGACGTCTGCGGATTTACAATAAAGCCACAAAAAGGTCCCGCAGAAAAAGGACGAAAGCAAGCAGTATTTGGAGGTAATGAATATGGAGTTGCGTTCACAGGAAGTCCGCACTTTAGCACCCGAGAACGACCCCCTGAAAATGGGTATGGGCTGGAAGGTCGAGGATCTTTCCAAACCCCAGATAATGGTGGAGAGCACCTTCGGCGACAGCCACCCCGGCAGCGCCCATCTGGATCAGTTCGTCAAGGAGGCCGTGCAGGCGGTCAACGATAACGGCGGCAAGGCGGCCCGCTACTTTGCCACCGATATGTGCGACGGCATCGCACAGGGTCATGACGGCATCAACTACTCGCTGCCCCACCGTGACGCCATCGTCAATCTGGTGGAGGCACAGGCCAACGCCAGCGTCTACGATGGCGGCGTGTTCATCGCCAGCTGCGACAAATCTGTGCCCGCCATGCTCATGAGCATCGGCCGTTTGAAGGACATGAGCGCCATCGTGGTCACCGGCGGCGTCATGGAAGCCCACACCCTGCCCAAGGAGTATGTGGTCAGCGACCCTGCCTGTGCCATCAACGAGCTGCTGACGCTGGAGCAGATCGGCAAGTTCGACGCATGGGAAAAGACCGGCGTCATCCCCAACAGCCAGCTGGATTACTACAAGCACAACGCCTGCCCCAGCTGCGGTGCCTGCTCCTTCATGGGTACCGCCTCCACCATGCAGATCATGGCCGAGGCACTGGGTCTGATGCTGCCGGGCACCGCCCTGATGCCCGCCACCGCCCCGGAGCTGAAGCAGGCCGCCTACGATGCCGGCAAGCAGCTGATGGAGCTGGTCAAGAAGGGCATCACCGCCAAGGATATCGTGACCAAGAAGAGCTTTGAGAACGCCATCATGGTGCACGCCGCCATCTCCGGCTCCACCAACGCCACCATGCACCTGCCCGCCATCGCCCACGAGTTCGGCATTGAGATCGATGCCGACACCTTTGACCGGATGCACCGCGGCGCACACTACCTGCTGAACATCCGTCCCTCCGGCGACTGGCCCGCACAGTACTTCTACTACGCAGGCGGCGTGCCCCGGGTGATGGAGGAGATCAAGTCCATGCTGCATCTGGACGTGATGACCGTCACCGGCAAGACGCTGGGCGAGAATCTGGAGGAGCTAAAGAAGAACGGCTTCTACCAGCACTGCGACGCCATTCTGGCGGAAAAGACCGCCGGTTTTGCCCGCCCGGTCAGCCGCGAGGACATCATCCACAGCTTTGATAACGCCAAGGGCACTGACGGCAGCATCGCCATCCTGAAGGGCAACCTTGCCCCGGAAGGCTGCGTCATCAAGCACACCGCCTGCCCCAAGAATATGTTTGAAGCCACCCTGCGCGCCAAGCCCTACGACAGTGAGGAGGCGTGCATCTCCGCTGTGCTGCACGGTGAGGTGAAGCCCGGCGATGCCATCTTCATCCGGTACGAGGGCCCGCGCGGCAGCGGTATGCCCGAGATGTTCTACACCGGCGAGGCCATCTGCGCCGACCCGAAGCTGGCTTCCAGCGTAGCGCTCATCACCGACGGACGCTTCTCCGGCGCAAGCCGCGGCCCGGTCATCGGCCATGTCAGCCCGGAGGCTGCGGTGGGCGGTCCCATCGCACTGGTGGAGCAGGACGACCTGATCCAGATCGACGTGCATAACCGCAAGCTGGCCATTGTGGGCGTGAAGGGCGAGCCCAAGACCCCCGAAGAGATGGATGCCATCCTCGCCGAGCGCCGCGCCAACTGGAAGCCCAAGGCTCCCAAGTACACCAAGGGTCTGCTGAAGCTCTACTCTCAGCACGCCGTCAGCCCCATGAAGGGTGCATACATGGAGTAAATCGCTCCGCATAAATAACAAAAAAGTAAACTGTCCGGCGGGTTTTGCCGGACGGCTTGGATAAGTGTAACCAAAAATCACGAAACGGAGGAAATTTCTATGACAGCAGTTGCAACGCCCGATGCGGCACGGCTGGTTTTTGCTGCCGTGGCAGGCCTGATCCTATTGCTCATTCTCATTATCAAGTTCAAGGTACACGCCATGATCTCCATCCTGATCGGTGCGGTGGGCATCGGCCTGATGGCCGGTATGCCCCTGTCCGACATCATCGGCTCGGTGAACGAGGGCATCGGCAACACCTTAAAGGGCATCGCCCTTCTTGTGGGTCTGGGCTCCATGTTCGGCGCCATTCTGGAAGAATCCGGCGGCGCACAGACCTTGGCTGTGACCATGGTGCGGAAGTTCGGTGACGAAAAGGCCGCGTGGGCACTGGGCATCACGGGTCTGGTGGTGGCCATGCCGGTGTTCTTTGATGCAGGACTTATCATCCTCATTCCGCTGGCCTTCTCTCTGGCAAAGCGCACCAAGCGCTCCGTGCTGTACTACGTCATCCCCTTGCTGGCCGGTCTGGCGGTCGGCCACGCCTTCATCCCGCCCACGCCGGGTCCCGTTCTGGTGGCTACCATGCTGGGCGTTGACCTTGGCTGGGTCATCCTCGTCGGCATCTTCTGCGGCATCTTTGCCATGATCGCCGCCGGTCCCATCTGGGGCAGCATCTGCGGCAAAAAGTACATGGTTGAAGTCCCCGAGCACGTTGCACAGCAGGCAGACATTGACGAGAGCAAGCTGCCCAAGTTTGGCACCATCGTGGGCATCATCATGATCCCGCTGCTGCTCATCATTGCAAACTCCGTGGCAAAGGTAGTGCCCGCACTGGCAGGCATCCAGCCCGTTCTGGCCTTCCTCGGCGAGCCCTTCATGGCGCTGCTGCTGGCTACCATCGCTGCTATGTACCTGCTGGGCACCCGTCACGGCTACACCAACGCCCAGCTGGAAAAGATCATGACCAAGTCTCTGGAGCCCACCGGTATGATCCTGCTGGTCACCGCCTGCGGCGGCGTGCTGCGCTATATGCTGCAGAACTCCGGTCTGGGCGATGTCATCGGCAACGCCGTGGCAAACGCCAGCCTGCCGCTGGTGCTGGTGGCCTTCATCGTGGCTGCTCTGGTGCGTATCTCGGTGGGTTCCGCTACCGTGGCTATGACCATGGCAGCAGGCATCATCTCCGCCATGCCCGGCCTCAGCGCGCTGAGCCCGCTGTACCTGGCCTGTGTCACCGCTGCCATTGCAGGCGGCTCCACCGTCTGCTCCCACTTCAACGACTCCGGCTTCTGGCTGGTGAAGAGCCTTGTGGGCATGGACGAAAAGACCACCCTCAAGACCTGGACCATCATGGAAACGCTGGTGGGCGGCGTGGGCTTCCTGGTAGCCCTCATCATCTCCTTCTTTGCCTGAGCGCCTGTCCGGGGCCTGCACCTTGGGATAAGCGTTGGGAGATCTCCTTATTCATTTACCTCGTTACCTCCTTCAAAAACAGCCGCTCCGGGTGCGCCCGGAGCGGCTGTTTTGTGTCCAGAAAAAACTGGGAGAGATAAAAAACGGAACGGCTGCAGACGTTCCGTTTTTTATGGGATCAATGCTTTTATCCTCTCCCCGTAAACCTCGGTGAACACCCGGCGCAGGGTGGCGATCTCCGGGCGGGGATCTTCCCGCAAAGTCAGCAGAACGGTGTCCGGCAGGGGCAGCCGTACCTGCCGGTACCATGCTGCCGGGTAGGCAGGGTATCGCATGGGGAATAAAAACATCCCGCGCCCGGCCAGCAGCTCGGTGTAGACATGGGCATAGTTTTCCACGCTGCGCCATTCCATGGTGGAAAACGGCATTCCGGGCTGGACGCTTGCATAGTCCACGATCTCCTGATACAGCGGCTCGTAGTACACCCGCTGACCCGCAAGGTCTGCCAGCTGCAGGCTCTCGCGGGGGTAAAGCGGATGTTCCGGCGCAAGCGTCAGATAAAAGGTGTTGTGCATGATGGGGGTACGCTCCACCTCCGGCTGCGCCGACCCGAAGGGCAGGACCACGGCGGCGTCCGCCTCAGTGCAGAGCATCAGATGGGCGTTCATCCGCGACGGGGAGGTGTCCACCCGGAACTCGTGCCCGGGTAGCGCAGTGTGCAGCCGCTCCATCAGCACCGGGTAGATGGGGTCGTGCTGCAGCAGCACCGGCGGCAGGCGCAGGGTGAGGGTGTGCCCGGCAGAAAAGCCCTTCAGCGCGGTGCGGGCGTTCAGGATGCCCCGGTACAGCTGCTCTGCGTGAGGCACAAAGGCGCGGCCTGCCGCCGTCAGCACCACACGGGTGGTGCTGCGCTCGAACAGCGTCAGATCCAGCTCTTTTTTCCAGACTGCGGATCTGGTAGCTGAGTGCGGGTTGGGTGCAGTACAGCTCCTTTGCGGCGGCGGTAAAGTTCAGTGTGCGCTGCACGGTCAAAAAACACAGCAGCTGATGGTCGTTCATGGCTGGGGCTTCTCCCTTCTCTGATTTATATCATCAGTATACCATAGAACGCCGGAGTTATAAACGTTTTTTATCACACTTGCAAAAATCTTTTGTTTCTCTTTTGGTTCGTTATATTTTATACTATCTGAGGACAGGGATAAAAAATCCCGCACACACGAAAAAAGAAGGAACACAAAAAAGGAGAAACAAGATGGAAAAGATCTCTCGTAAGGGCTTTCTGAAGGTTGCCGCTGCCGCCGCCATGAGCGGCGTCACCGCAGGCGCTCTGGCTGCCTGCAACGGCAGCAGCGCTTCTTCCGGCAGCGTAGCAGACGCTATCTACACCCCCGGCACCTACACCGGCACTGCTACCGGCATCGGCGAGGTGAAGGTGACCATGACCTTCAGTGCCACCGCCATCACCGATGTGGTGGTGGATACCTCCAACGAGACCGAGAGCATCGGCGGCGTGGCTGCCCCCACCCTGCAGGAGGCGCTGATGGAAGCACAGAATGCCGAAATCGACAACATCTCCGGCGCTACCGTCACCACCAACGCCGTCAAGAAAGCTGCCGCCAGCTGCATCGAGCAGGCCATGGGCGTAAAGACCGAGACCCCTGCCGCAGAGCAGACTGCTGATTCCGGCGAGGACTGGCTGGGTGAGGAGCCGGATGTGCAGGCTTCCGAGACGCAGGACTTTGATGTGGTCGTCATCGGTGCCGGTCTGTCCGGCATCTGCGCTGCCCGCGCCGCCGCCGAGGAGGGCGCAAAGGTCGCTATTGTGGAGAAGAGCGCCTCCTTCAACTGCCGCAGCGGCGAGTACGCTCTGCTGAACGGCAGCCTGAACAAGCGCTGGGGCCGCGAGAACATTGTGGACGAGGATGTGGTGGTCGACCGCCTGATGCGCGAGTGCACCTTCCGCAACAAGCGCCCCATCCTGAAAAAGTGGGCCAGCCATGCACACGAGGTCATGGATTGGTTCATCGAGGCTTATCCTGAGCTGACCATCTGCGACACCACCCGTCAGGTGGTCACGCAGGAGCAGTTCGACAAGGGCATTCTGGTGCCGCTGGCATGGCCGCAGCCCGAGCACTACGACTACCGCAACGAAGAGTTCCCCACCTTCCCCTCCAGCATGGAATTCCGCTCCTCCCGCAAGGATCAGCAGGGCTTTGTGGTGGAAGCCAACCTGAACAAGGCCATCGAGGCCGGTGCCAAGACCTTCTACGGCTGCTTTGGCACCAAGCTGCTCAAGGACGGCGACGGCCGCGTGACCGGCGTGATCATCCGCGATGCACAGAACGGCAATAAGTACATCCAGCTCAACGCTGCCAAGGGCGTGATCCTTGCCACCGGTGACAACTCCGGCGATGAGAAGATCATGAAGCACTTTGCCCCCGAGGTGGTGGAGAAGCAGATCATGAACATGGGTGCCATGGGTATGCTGGGCGTAGACGTGGAGGGCAACTCTGTGGAGACCGGCGACGGCCTGCGCATGGGCGCATGGATCGGCGCAAAGGTGCAGGATCACCACGCACCTATAACCCACCACATGGGCAGCGGTATGGGCATTACCCCCTTCCTGCAGCTCAACAAGCGCGGCGAGCGCTTTATGAACGAGTGCATCCCCGGCCAGCAGCTGGAAAACCAGATCGAGCTGCAGCCGGAGTGCACTTCCTTCCAGCTGTACGACGCCAAGTGGGGCGAGCAGATCCCCTATATGCCGGCCAACCACGGCGGCCTGTGCTATATCATCCCGGAGGACGAGGATGAGTCCAACCCCAACTACACGGACCGTCAGTACACCAAGATCAGCGCCAAGGCCGAGGCTTACCAGTTCAAGGCCGACACGCTGGAGGAGCTGCTGACCCAGTGCGGCTACGAGGGCGAGGCACTGGACACCGCACTGGCCTCTATCCGGCGCTACAACGAGCTGGCCAAGGCCGGCTCCGATGACGACTTCGGCAAGCCCGCAAGCCGGATGTTCGCACTGGAAAATCCCCCGTACTACGCCTGCCAGTGGGGCACTACTGCCATGCTGGTCTGCGCGGGCGGTCTGGAGAGCGACGAGAACTGCCACACCTTCACCGAGGAAGACCCCGCCAGCCCCAAGCGCGACATCATCAAGGGCCTGTATGTCTGCGGCAACGTGCAGGGCAGCCGCTATGCGGTGGAGTACCCCATCTGCATGCGCGGCGTCAGCCACAGCCTGTGCGTCTACTACGGCTACATTGCAGGCAAGAACTGCGTGGCCGGTGTTTGATAAGCCCACCGCACAATAACTGAACCATCCCCCGCCCGGAGCAGTCTTTTTTCTTCCTGCTCCGGGCTTTTTTGCGCCTGCGTAACCCGGTCACGGAAAAGCGGGTGGCGTATGGGGTATACTGATATTGTCAGTAAAACACAACACCCATTCAGGAGGGAAAAAATATGGCAGTCATCAACATTACCAAGGAAAACTTTGCACAGGAAGTGCTCCACAGCGAAAAGCCCGTACTGCTGGACTTCTGGGCCAGCTGGTGCGGCCCCTGCCGGATGCTGAGCCCCGTGGTGGACGAAGTAGCCGAAGAGCGCACCGATGTAAAGGTGGGCAAGGTGAACGTGGACGAGCAGCCGGATCTGGCGGCGCAGTTCGGGGTGATGAGCATCCCCACTCTGCTGGTGTTCGAGCAGGGCAAGCTGGTGCGTCAGGCCGTAGGTGCCCGCCCCAAGGCCGGTGTGCTGGAACTGCTGGGCTGAATTATTGTTTTGAATGTGGTACAGCGGAACGCCTGCGGGCGTTCCGCTGTACCCTTTTTTATGGAAATGGTTGGCATTAATTCAAAAAAATCATCCACGCTTCTACAAATGGAATCACAAAACCAAAGCAAAAGAAAAACAAAAGATCCAGCACAACTTTCATCCATCTGGCAGAGCGTGTGCCGAAAGACATGGCGTGAATGATAAAAAGATTGATCTCACCCCAGCGGCGATAATAGCCTGTCTGTTCAAAGCTGTTCCAGATCTCCAGCGATAAAAATTCAATGCCTGCGCACAACGGGAAAATGAGGAAAGAAGGCATCCAGCCGTCTGCCCGAAAAGAACCATCGCCAAGACCCTGCCAGTGCACAGCAATAGTGCCGGGACAGGCAAAAACGCCCCACAGGGCAAACGCAATGCTCAGCCCAAGCAGGGCAGTGCGCACGGAATGCCAATCTACGGTGTGCTGTCGGCGCAGCATGGTAAAGAAATCTTCCAATTGGACGGTCGGTGCGGCATCGGCTTCTTCTGGAGCGCGGCAATGCATAAGGTCGGCAAGGGTCAGCCCCAGCGCATCTGCCAGCGGTTCCAGCGTGTTGATATCCGGCAGACCGATGCCCCGCTCCCAGCGGCTGACAGCCTTGTCGGTAACGTGCAGCTGTTCCGCCAGTTCTGCCTGTGTCAGCCCCTGCGCTTTGCGCATCCGGCTCAGATAATTTCCGAAAGTTCTGGCATCCATTTTATCAACTCCCTTGGAAAGAGCATAGCATAAGGCAGTATAAAACGCAATCGACGCTTTGTTTACCCGGGCAAAAAGTGTTTGGATAGCTTGAATGCAAACAACAAAGCGCCCGCCCTATGGTTCGAGCAGAACCACGGGGCGGGCGCTTATTTTATATGGAGTTCAGAAGAAAAATGCGGGTTTCAGCTTACAGCTGGGGGCCTGCGGAGACCAGAGCCTTGCCGTGCTCGTTGCCCTCGTACTTGGCGAAGTTCTTCACGAAGCGGCCAGCCAGATCCTTTGCCTTCTCTTCCCACTGAGCGGCATCTGCGTAGGTGTCGCGGGGATCGAGGATGGCGGGGTCAACACCGGGCAGAGCGGTGGGGACCTCAAAGTCGAAGTAGGGGATCTTCTTGGTGGGAGCCTCGTTGATAGCACCGCTCAGGATAGCGTCGATGATGCCGCGGGTATCCTTGATGGAGATGCGCTTGCCGGTGCCGTTCCAGCCGGTGTTGACCAGGTAAGCCTTTGCGCCGCTGGCCTTCATCTTCTTGACCAGCTCCTCAGCGTACTTGGTGGGGTGCAGCTCCAGGAAAGCCTGACCGAAGCAAGCGGAGAAGGTGGGAGTGGGCTCGGTGATGCCGCGCTCGGTGCCTGCCAGCTTTGCGGTAAAGCCGGACAGGAAGTAGTACTGGGTCTGCTCCGGGGTCAGGATGGAGACCGGGGGCAGAACGCCGAAGGCGTCAGCAGACAGGAAGATCACGTTCTTTGCTGCGGGAGCAGAAGAAACGGGACGCACGATGTTCTGGATGTGGTTGATGGGGTAGGACACACGGGTGTTCTCGGTGACAGACTTGTCAGCGAAGTCGATGTGGCCCTCAGCATCCAGAGTGACGTTCTCCAGCAGAGCGTTGCGCTTGATGGCGTTGTAGATATCGGGCTCGGACTCCTTATCCAGGTTGATGACCTTAGCGTAGCAGCCGCCCTCGAAGTTGAACACGCCGTTGTCGTCCCAGCCGTGCTCGTCATCGCCGATCAGCAGACGCTTGGGATCGGTGGACAGGGTGGTCTTGCCGGTGCCGGACAGACCGAAGAAGATGGCGGTGTTCTCGCCGTTCTTGTCGGTGTTGGCAGAGCAGTGCATGGAAGCAATGCCCTTCAGCGGCAGGAAGTAGTTCATCATGGAGAACATACCCTTCTTCATCTCGCCGCCGTACCAGGTGTTGACGATGACCTGCTCCTTGCTGGTGATGTTGAACAGCACAGCAGTCTCGGAGTTCAGGCCCAGCTCCTTGTAGTTCTCGACCTTAGCCTTGGAAGCGTTGTAAACAACGAAATCAGGCTCGAAGTTCTCCAGCTCCTCAGCAGTGGGACGGATGAACATATTGGTAACGAAGTGTGCCTGCCAGGCCACTTCCACGATGAAACGCACTGCCATGCGGGTATCCTTGTTGGCGCCGCAGAAAGCATCCACGACGTACAGGCGCTTGTTGGACAGCTCCTTCTGAGCGATCTCCTTGACAGCCTTCCAAGCCTCCTGAGAAGCGGGGTGGTTATCGTTCTTGTACTCATCGCTGGTCCACCACACGGTGTCCTTGGAGTTCTCGTCCATCACGATGAACTTGTCCTTGGGAGAACGGCCGGTGTAGATGCCGGTCATCACGTTCACAGCACCCAGCTCGCTGACCTGACCCTTCTCGTAGCCTTCCAGCTCGGGATTGGTCTCCTCGGCGAACAGCTGCTCGTAGGAGGGGTTGTGCACGACTTCAGTCGTGCCGGTGATGCCATACTTGGTAAGATCCAACTTTGCCATATTTGCGTACCTCTACTTTCGTTTGATCCTTACATAACTCTGTGTAGGAGATGCAGCGCCATTTATGGTACGGACACCGCATAAGGGGGAGACAGCACAGAACGATGCAATGCAAATTCTCCTGTCTATCATTATACACAAAAGCTTTTCAAAAGCAATAAATGGAAGGTTCTGTTTGCAAAAAAGAAACAAATTTCATAAACAGGCTTTCCCGCATAAAGTAATTTCACGAAGCCTTGCAGGGACGCAGACCATGAAAAATAAGGCGGGACGGGGAAAAACCGACATTTTGATAAAAGTTTGACAAGCATGGATACATTAAAAAACAGGACGCTTTGCGCATTTTTATCCCCGATTTGCTGCTGCCTTTGTCTTATTGTGTAATTTTTGCGTTGGCTCAAACGTTTTTCTGGCGAAAGGACTTTCGTTGTGCTATACTTATTTTAAACAGAAGCACTTTTCCGCCCGCCGCGGCGGTCCACATATAAAGGAACTGCCATGAAAACCATCTACATTCTGCTCACCCGCTCCGGCACGCTGCTGTCCAAACTGGTCTATGCCGCCACCGGTGCCAGCTATACCCACGCCTCCATGGCGTTTGATGCAGAGCTGAGTTGCCTGTACAGCTCCACCCGCAAAAACGGCTACACCATGTTCCCGGCGGGCCCCAGCAAGGAATATCTGAACAAGGGCGTTTTCCGGCTGCGAGACGACGCCCCCTGTGCGCTGTACGCGCTGGAGGTGTCCGACGAGGCCTATTCCCACGCCCTGTGCCGCGCCGAGGAGTTCATGCGCCACAGCGAGGAGTACAGCTTTAATATTCTGGGGCTGATCCTGTGCGCACTGCATATCCGCTGGCAACGCCGCCGGCATTATTTCTGCTCCCAGTTTGTCAGTGAGGTGCTGGAGCAAAGCGGCGCTTTGGCGCTGCCCAAGGACAGCACCCTGATGCACCCCAACGACTACCCCCTGCTACCCCAGCTGAAGTGCCTGTACAAGGGACGCTTAGCCGACCTGCCCCAGCGCAAGGCCATGGATCTGGGCGAGACGCCCTCGATGGTCAGCATCTATACCGGCCTGCTGGTGGAGCTGCTACAGCGCCGGGCGCAAAGGTTTTTTGAGTAACTTTGTTGTATAAAGCTGAAATTTCCGCTTTTTTAGGTGTCGCTCTTGCTTTTTGCAGCCAATTGTGGTAATATTATTCGGCGGTATTGTTTTGCCGCAGAATATGCGCTCGTAGCTCAGCCGGTAGAGCATCTGACTTTTAATCAGAGGGCCAGGGATTCGAGTTCCCTCGAGCGCACCAAAATCCCACGAGGAATCGTAAGATTCCTCGTGGGATTTTCTTTTTGTACGCCGTTTGCACGGTCTCTGCACGGTTTTTGCACGGTCCGCATTTTTCGTGTCAGATAGAGTAAGTCTGTGAATTACTCTGCAATTCGTGCTATTTTTTGCAATTCAGGTCAGCAGAGCAAGGCGAAGCTGCGCTTTTATAGAGGGGTCTGCGTCCTTCAGAAGCTCCAGCAGTGCCGACACGGAGATGGTCGGTTCTGCTTCAACCGGGGCAGCCTGCACAGGTGTTGTTCCCGACTTGTAGAAGCCTTTCTCGAACTTTTTACCCAGCTTTTTGCGGGAATCCTGCTGGATGTGCGCATAGGTGTTGACCAGCAGATTGGCACTGGCGTGGCCCGTTGTGCCTTGCACCGCTTTCACATCGCCGCCGGAGATCATCAGCTGGTAGGTGGCACTGGAATGCCGCAGGCCGTGAAACACGATGCGAGTGAACTCCGGGTGCTCGTCCTGCCACTTGATGAACTTCTTGCGGATGAGGATCGGCTCTACCGCCAGACCGTTGGGCAGACGCAGGAGCATTCCGCTGTTGCGATAGCGTTCCGGCTCAACGGCTTCGTCCATTTCCAAACGCTTTAGCCAGTGTTTCAGTTCTTCTTTCAACACTGTCGTCATGAAGATGGTTCGGTTGGAAGATGCTGTTTTAGTCTTTTTGAGCACCAGCGTTGTGGTGCTGCCCTCGCGCTTATCCTCAAACTCCTGCAAGATGCAGCCCTTGCCCGTTTTTGCCAGCGATGCCTTTTGGACACGCTGCATACACTTGTTGATGCGGAATGTGCCGGTGCCGTCTGCTCCCTCAAAATCAAGGTCTTCCGGGGTCAGACCAGCGACTTCGCCCTCACGCAGTGCACCCACCAGCGTAAGATGGACTGCCAGATGCAGAATCGGGTCCTCCATGCTGGCAAGTGCGGCCCACATCTCGTCCGCGTCCCAGATGGCGCGCTCCTGAATCGATTTCTTGGGGCTGTCCACCGGAACGGGGCTTTTGATGAGGATGCCCCACTCCACCGCATACTGGAACGCTGTCCGCAGCAGGCGGTGCACCTCGTGGATGGTTGTTCCAGAGAGAAGCCGCTGCTGCTGTTTTTCCGAAAGCACCTGCTTTTTGCCCTCAAGATATTGGCCACAAGGCGTTTTGCTGAGGGTAGAATACAGGTCTTCCAGATGGTAAGGCTTGAGCTTTTGCATCTGCATATCGCCGATGTACGGAATAATGAGGTTCTGGACCGTTCCCAGATTGGATTGATAGGTCTGCGGTGCCCACTTGTGCTTGTTGCACTGTTTGGGAAGCCACTCCATCAAAAACTCTTTGACGGTGATGGTGGACGGAATCAGAAACGTTCCGTTTGCAAGTTCGTGTTCGATTTGTTTCTTGCGATTTGTTGCCTCCTCTTTTGTAGAAAAACTTTCCCATTTGTTGCAGTTTTTACCCTGCTCGTCTTGGTAAGTATAGCGGACACCATAGGAGCTGCCGCGTTTCGTAATATATGCCATACGTTATCTCCTTTTTCAAGCTGCCCGGAGCCACGCATCGAAACTGTCTTTCGGGATGCGGATGCTTCCGCCTACCCGCAGGACACGGAATTCGGTAGTGCTGTTGCACAGGTTGTAGGCAGAACGCAGGCTGATGGACAGCATCTGCGCGATCTCTTCCACCGTGTACACCAGTGTTGTGGCTTTCAGGCTGTCAGTCGGAGACTTGACGGCATTGGTTTGAGTGACCACTTCCATTGTATCGTTATTCGGAATGGTCTGCAAGATATTTTTCGTATAATTCAAAGATTTCACAGTTTCGGTCGCAACAGGCCGAGATTTGTTCATAAGCAAAACCTCCATGTTTCATTTTTAATGTAAGTTCAAAATTGCCTGCTCACTCTGCTCATCCTGCACCTTTTGCGCACTGTGAGCAGGCTGAGCAGGGCTTTTTCAAGTTGATTCTTATTTTTTAATCCCACGGACTGGGAACATCAACGGGTAAAAACAGGTCAACGTCTACATTGTGAAAGCCCCTGTTTGTGCCGATGCACTTATCATCGTAGACGATGCCCAGACTTTTCTGGTTGTCTTTCAGATGGTGGATAAAGGTTGATGCTGCCAGCGGCTTTTCCAGATTGTCCAGACACCAGCGTTCATAGACTTTATAGAAATCCGTGGATTTGCACTTGGCCCCCTGCCGAATTTCAAAATAGCCCTCGGATTTGAGAAAGCCCAGGATATTGTTGCCCTGCTCCATCGCTTCTTTCAGATTCGCGGCGGTGCGTTCGCTGATGGTAAATTGGTAATTGTTTTGAATCAGCCGATGCAGCCCCTCCAATGCCCAAAGCAGGATGCCCTCTTTTTCGTTCCGCATCTTGTCAATGAGAAAAGGATCATCCACCCGGCCAACGGGCTTTTCCTTAGTGGTGAGCAACAGCTGGCGGCGATAGAAACCGTTGGACTTGTCATAGAGTGCGTGTAAGCTGCCATTCCCGAAGCAGGCAAACCGAACATACAGCGTCCCCTGCACACTCTGCTGGCCCTTGCGCTCAATGTCGATTTTATCTTCCAGTGTAACAAGGGTCTTGATGTTGTTGGTCTGCGGCAGGGCCTCGGTTTTCATGTCATCGTCCACCAGAAGCAGCTTGTACTCCAAGTCTGCACGGGCAAAGCGGTTGGTTTCCACTTTTTGCAGACTGCCTGTGTACATACTGCTGCCGAACAATTCTCGCAGGATCAGCCCGATTCTGGATTTTCCCTCACCGCCCTTGCCGACCATCAGCAGCATTTTCTGCGCTTTGGTAACAGGTAGCAGGCAATAGCCAATGTATTCTTGTAGGGCCGGAATATCTTCTTCGTATAGCAGTTCGTTCAAGAATTGCAGCCAGCGTGTTGGTGCTGGTGCTTCTGGCACATAGGCGATGGGCAGACGGTTCATGCAGTATTCTTTTTCAGGGGTAAAGTGACCGTCTGCAAAATATGTACCGTTTCGGACATGGATGCGGTCTGTCTGAATCTCCGGTGGTTCGGATGCACAGGCCAACTTGATGGCCTGCATGATATGTTCAATACGTCGTGCTACGCTGGTGGTAGCGTAATAGCGAATCTGCTCATAGATTTCTTTCTTCAACGGGGCTTCATCCTCGATCATGCCATCCACCGTGAACAGCCTGCCTTGAAAGCAGCACATGGGGTGCAGGCTCAAAAAAGTAATCTGAGAACAATGGTTCAATGATTTTCCCGTTGTCACCCACCCAGTTTCGGGCGGGTGCACTATGCTGCATCTTCGGTTTCCTTGCATCGCTCGATTGCTTTTCCAAGGGCGGTCACTTCCTTTCCGTTCAATAGTTGTTGCTTTTCATTTGGACTTCCCTGCAAAAGAATATCCAGCAGATATTGCACACGGTCTGCATAGTGCATGCTTGCGACAAAACAGGGATGTAGAGTCTCCTCTGGATTTTGTGGCACATAAGTTATGCGCCAATTTGCTAGCAGAGAACGATAGCCACACAGGATTTTGTAGAATTGCTCTTTCGGACTTAGCGGTTTTTCCACCGGCTTGCAGGGAAGTGGTTGAAAATTATCTGTTGCAGAAAGTCCAAAATCTGTAGCCAGCTTTTCAGCCGCCTTCCGCAAGGACAGCTGAAACAGTTTTGCGGTGAAGTCGATTACATCCCCATCCGCTCCACAGCCAAAACAGTGAAATCGAAAATCCACTTTCATGCTGGGATTGCGGTCTGCATGGAATGGACAGCAAATCATGTTGCTGCGGTTGGGCTGAAAGCCATAGGCTTCTGCGGCCTGCCGAGTGGTGATATTCAGCTTTACGATTTCAAATAAATAGTTGTTCTTGAAGATTTTCCTCCTTTACAGTTCCATGCCATGACTGCGCTTCTTCGGTTTGGTGCATGTCTGCTCACGCTGATTGATTTCTTCCTGCCTCTGATGCAGCTTTTGTAGAACAGACGGACGAGTATTTTCTTTGATTTGCTCGATGGCAGGCTTTTTGATTTCCGGCTTTATAAGGACAGTTTTCAATCTTGCGGTAATCCTGTTTACTGCTGCAATAATATTTTTCCGCAGCGTTGTGATTTGATATGTGGTGTAGTCCAATGTTTCCTTGCTTGCCGTTCGCCCCGGCTCTTTCAGCCAGTCCAAATATATATCGACCTGTTCTGTGCTTGCTTTCAAAGCATCGTTCACAGCGTTTTCTGAAACAACAGCCACAGCTTTGTCGTAGGCAACCGCAGAAATCTCATCCAACAAGTTCTCGGTATCTTCAATCTTCTGAGAAAGTTCACTTAACTGTTTTTCCTGCTTTTGAATTTTTTTATCGTTGCTCAGAAGTGTTAGGGACTGATAGGTTGTACGGCGAACCTGCTGATGCTGTGCTTTCTCATTCTCTTGTTTCAAATTTTCAAGCTGAGCGGTCTGTTTCTGTACGGCTTTTTCCTGTTGAGCAAGTTGTTCTTTTTGCTTTGCCATGATATAGTCCCGCTTTTCCAGATAAGCCCGTCCGCCGTATTCCGGCACTTCGTCCAGTTCCAAGCCGTGGCGTTTGGCAATCTCGAATAGCATCGTGCGGCAGGCTGCATCAAATGTGATCTTACGATTGTTGTAGCGACCAAGGGGCTTGTCTGGTTTTGGCAGTTCAAAACCCAGTGCTTCCAATGCCTTTTCCTGCTGCGGAGCAATCTCTCCATACTTATTTTCACAGTCAAACACATGGCGTTCGTGGATGTGCGGCGTACCTTCATCCAGATGCAAGGCCCAATCCAGAATGTGAACGTGTTTGCCGAAACGCTCATGGAACTCATCCATAAATTCTGTGGCGATTTGAAAAAGCTCTTTGGGCGAAGCGTGGCTCTCCAGCGTTCCAAGCTGATAGATGCTTTCTTCGGGGCAGGTTTTCTTGCTGGTAAGCAAATCTTCGGGAGAACGGTTTCGTTCCGTGTGCCGGATTTTGGCGTTGCGCTCATTCTGCTTTTCGGTGAAGTTGGTGTAATGCAGTTTGTAGTAGAGCTTTTCAACTTCTTCAAAAGTGTCAGCCAGACTTTCCTCACTCTTGGGCTGCAGAGCAGAGCGGATGCCGTTGTAGCAATCCCAATAGATGTTTTGCTGGACACGTTCCGGGTCGATATGCTCGCTGTTGGCAATTTCAAAACTGCGGTCATTGTGCTTTGGGTTATAAGTGCCGTGCTTTCCGGCGCGGCCATTGTGTCGGGTCAGTTTCAGCGACCATCTCTCCTTTCTGGGGTCACGCAGAGAACGCCGTGCGCGGGGTAGAGGCAACGCGGTGCAGCGAAGCTGCAAATCTGCCGCCTGCTATGCGCCAGATAATACCCAGTAGGATATGACGCAGGGCATCACATCCACTGGGCAAGACTGCCGCCCTTGACCCGCGCAAAGAGCTGCGCTCTCTGCACTCTTGCGCCGAACAACCTGACAGACAAGACTTGTGAAGTCCTCTCTGCCAGCTTGCCCGGTTCTTCCTCGGTGTCGGTCTGCCTGCAAGCGGTTCCTGCCCGATTTCCTCCGGCGTATGGCTTTTTCTTGGTGCGCTCGTGTCGTGGCGGCACTTCCCCGAAAAAGCATATTGACTTGCAGCCGATCATGTGGTTTTCAAGGTGCACTGTGATTTTGTAAGAAGTTGAGGGCTTTCAAAAATGCGAGTAAGACTGCTTTTGAAAGTAGTTCCCACACCTTATACAAACTTAAAGGGGTGTTTTTAAACGGGGGCTTATGAAAATTCTGAAAATTTTCACTTTTTCAAACAACCTCCTATACCTATAACATTCTAAAATGGGTGTTTGGCATACAGATTTTCAAATTTTGTTGAACTGCCTAATTTTAGAATATAGATTTTGTTCATTATCCACTTATAGAACTAGCGGAAAGCCGTTTTACAAAAGATTTTGAAAGCCTCTACACTAATAGGAATCCGCAGGACCGTTTTGGAATACAGTTTTGAAAATTTCACAATTTTAGACAAAAAGAAAAACGGCAAAGCGGATAAAATCCACTTTACCGTTTTAGAAGATATTCTATTACGCTGCGATTGCGTTGGCGTTGACCTGTTCAATGGTCTTGCGAATACCAAGCCATACACTCAAATCTGTAAAGACCTCTACGATGCTTCCCTGATCTGTAAAAGGCGGCTCCTGCAAAACGGAGAGGTCTTTCATCATGCCATTATGTACGATGTACTCGACAATCTGGTTGACAAAGTAAATCTGTCGGCTGTCGAGGTTAGCACCATCCAGATATTGCGAAAATGCAGCTTTCGCCGCAGCCATATCAAGACCAACGATTTCCCGCACGAATTCTCCCAAAGGCTTTGTGCCATATTCGGCTTCATAGTCCTCTTTTGTGCCAACCTCACTCCAAAGAATTTTTTCGAGTTCTTTGACATCTTCGGCAGTGAGCGGGATGTTGCCTTTCAGTTTGGCAATGGCTGCATTATCCTGATGCTGCCGTACATAGTACTCAGCCTTTGCCTTGTAATTTTTCAGATCATCGTTTTCCAGCTCGGCCTCCTTCCATTCTGTCGAAAGAATTTCGTCCGAGAAATCTGTGGTGTACCGTACACGCTCGATGGGAATGTACTTGATCAGGTCACGCAACTCTTTTCGGATGTGCTCAAACTCGTTCACATCGGCAGTTTTGATATAGTCGGTCTGAATAATTTTTTCAAGCAACGCACGTTTCTGATCGATCTCTGGAATATTGGACACGCTCGCAACCGCTTTCGCTTTTTTCAGCAGCTCGTTGCGGCCATGATTGTACGGCTTCCCAGCAAGGTATGCCAATTCGATGCCATACAGCAATGCATCAAAACGAAGTGCTTTCGGGTCATCCGGCTCCGGTTCAATCAAGGGCGCAAGTTCCTCCCGGGCAATCAAGGTGTCTGCATACGTTAGAGCATTGTAACTGTTTTTATCCGCATACAACTCGACATACTTCAAATGCTGTTTGACTGCAAAGTTGTCACGATTCAGCTTTTGCACCTGACTGACCATGTGCTCCACCAGTGAAGTACGGAACGCTTTCAGTTCTTCCGTTTGGAACTGCATATTCTGCAATTTATACGCAATTTCAAACTGCAGGCCGAAAATCGCGCCCTGAACGGCAATCATATTCGGGGTGGCATTTCCTTTGTTCATGCGGAAAAATTCAAAATTTCCGCAGAAGTCAAAAATGTAAAACTTATTCTTGTCCTCACCATCCAGAAGTCCCGGACACAGGCGTGTACCGCGTCCGATCATCTGCCAGAACTTTGCCTTGCTTAGAACCTTTTTGAAAAAGACCAGATTCAGAACCTCCGGCACATCGATGCCAGTGTCCAGCATATCCACCGAAATGGCAATCTGCGGCAACTTCTTCGGGTCTGAGAATTCGTCAATGGCACTCTGCGCATAATTGAGCCGATTGTCGATCACCATGGCGTAGCCGTTCAGGTGAGGATATTCCTGATTGAACACTTTGAGGATTTCCTCTGCATGATCGTGGCTCTTGGCAAAAATAATCGTCTTGCCGATCTTACTGCCGTAGTCGATTTTCAAGGCGTTCTGCATCACGACATTCAGGACCTGCCGGATGGTGTCCTTGTTGAACAGCCAACTGTTCAGAGCAGATGCATCAATGCTGGCCGGCAGGTTGCCGTTTTCATCCTCAAAGGTGTTTTCGTAGGCTTCCCGTTCTTCGTCCGAAAGCTCATCATAGGTGATGCCTTTCTTCATGAACTTTACTTCGCTCTCCACCGAGAGGAAGTCAACCAGAAAGCCATCCTTGACGGCCTGCGCCAGCTCATAGCCATAGGTGGGCACACCGTTTTCGAGGTCAAAGATCTCGTAGGTGTTTTTGTCGATCTCATCCTTGGGCGTGGCAGTCAGGCCAACCAGCGGTGCATCGAAATAATGGAAGATGTCGCGGTATTTATTGTAGATGGAGCGGTGTGCTTCGTCGCAGATGATCAAATCAAAATGACCACAGGTGAACAGCTTGCCCTCTGCATCGTGAACGGAATCAATGCAGTTCATCATGGTCTGATAGGTCGAGAACACGCAGTGCGCCGTAAAGTTGTCTTTCTCCTCGCAGAGATTCGTCACGGAAAGCTCCGGCAGGAGGTTGACAAAGCTTCGTTTTGCCTGCGTCACAAGGCTGTTGCGGTCAGCCAGAAACAGCACGTTCTTGACCCAGCCATGCTGCAATAATACATCCACCAGTGCAATGACGGTACGGGTCTTGCCGGAGCCTGTTGCCATAACAAGCAGAGCCTTGCGGCGGTTCTTGCGGCCAAAGCTGTCACAAACCGCCTTGATGGCACCCTCCTGATAGTACCGTCCGGCAATGTTTTTGTTTACATCCACATTGGCAAGGCTGGTGCGCATTGCTTGCAGATTGAACCATTTTTCAAGGTCGCGCTTGGAGTAAATGGAAGCAACCTTGCGTTCAGGATAGATATTGTCCACGATTCGGGTGTCGAAACCGTTCGTTAGAAATACCACCGGGCGGCGGCCAAACTGCTTTTCGAGAATATCTGCATACAGCTTTGCCTGCTGACGGCCTACGGCAACATCCTTACAGGTGCGCTTTGCTTCGATCACAGCCAGCGCACGGCCATCATCGCCGTACAGGACATAATCTGCATAGCCGGTGCCGCTCTTGTTGGGCATCCCGGGCAGAGGGACCTCGTTAACCCAGTTTTTGCCCTCGACCCACCCGGCATCGGTGAGCATGGAGTCGATATACAGTTTCCGGGTCTTGTACTCCGAAAGTTCCAGCGGCTTGGGCACATAGGTAGGTTGTTGCGTTTCGCGGCGGGCGGTCAGCTGCGCCTTGAGCTCAGCGTTTTCTTTGATAAGTGCATCCAAATCCACATCCGGCAGGGCGGGCTGTGCAACGGGTGCAGCAGACTGTTGTGTGAGCAGGGAAGCGTCAAATTTCTTTTCCTGATAGCTTGTTCCATAGCAGTACGCTACGAAATCAAGGAACAGAAACAGGTTTTCGAGGCAAAGTTCCGCCTGTTCCCGGCTGATGCTGCGGCTTCCGTGGGCGGCATCATTGCCGCGCTTGCGAATAAAATCCATCCGCCGCCACAAATCATCGTCTACAATGTCGTGAAACTCTTCTGTGCTCATTAGGCTGACGAGCTTATCATCCCACGGCTTGACGAGGGAGCTGTCCACCGAATACATCCATTTGACTGCAAATTCCATGGCACGGCGACAGTCCAGCACAGCGGTGGCCGCATCAATGGGCAGAATCCTCTCCGCAGCGATCGCGGCATCCGCAAAGCCGGAAAATTGCGGGTCATCTTTCAGAAAGTCAAAGTTGGTCATAAACTCACTTCCTTTTTTTACTCAGCACAAAATGTTTTGTATTCGTCCAGATATTTCTTTCGCTTATCAGATGTTTTGCAAGTATATATTGCGCCTGTAGTATCTTGAACAAAAAGCATAATTCTTGAGTTGACAGAAATTGCACATAGATTATTAACTTGTGTTAAAAAGTCGGATTTTTTCCATTTTAAAACAGTATATTGTTCTACATCCAATTCAATAAATTTCGATAATTCCATCATATCGGTCTCATCAGGAACAGCAAACACCCAAAAATTTCCTCTATAAATCATACCATAACGATTTATTACTATTTTTCGATTTCCAACATTAACAATTTCAAGTTCAACATAAGGACGCCTTAAAGGGTCGGTTATATTTATTACATTGTCCCGAAAAGTTATTTTGATTTTTTCTTGTTATTGTACGTTGTTTGCCAAAGGGCGACGATTACGGCAATGCTTGTAGAAATTGCACTTGCGGCCTGCCAAAAAAGAGCCCAATCAAACGAAGATGTAGAAGTTTCCATAGATAATGCCCCATAAAATCAATTAATTTCATATTTTAAATCAAAAATATTTGGAACTTGTTTCCACGATATTGGAATGTAGTATTGCTTAACTATTCCAGCAAGCCCTTTGGGAACAAAGCCCATATTAGGAACTCCTTGTGATTCCTGTGCTGCTAATTTTAAATAGGTATTTTGAAGTAATTCTTTGCTGATTGCAGGGCTGAGAACAAAATTTTCGGTTTGTGAAAATATTAAGTACGAAATATATTGCAACTTGGCTTTTTCTGTAAGGCAGTTGAATTCTCGTTCTAACGCCATATATCTTTTGTTCCTTTTCGGATAAAATAGTATGATAGCAGTTTTGTCTTTCAGGGGAAAACACATAAATGAGCATTTTGGATAGCGTAATTAGGATCATTGCTATAGATGTCATTGATTCTATTGCCCAAAATTGTTTTTTCAAGTGCAAGATGTGTCTGACATGCTAATGGAACCTTATAGGGAAGTACATTCCAATATAAAAGTTTGTAGCCAGCTGAATGTTCACCCGCAACTATTCTCATACTTTCACTCAAGTCATTATAGTAGTCTCGAACATCATAACTTTTAAACTCTATGGCATTTCCTTGGTCAACGGTAGTTAAAATTTCTGCCAGAGATTCATACATGGGAAGTTCATAAAGACGTTTATACAACATCAACAGGCTGTTCTTTACATCAATTTCTGCCATCATCCGCCGTGTGGGAAGCTTACATAAGGAAATTTCATCTTCATAGTCAGAAAAAAGCTTGCTATCACACTCTCTACAAATAAATTGAAATGTACAGGAATTTTTAATTCCTTTTTCTATATCTACGAGATTTTCTTCTATCATTGGCTTATAAGCAGCGAGCGCTGCAAATTGAAGAAGTTTTCCATTAACTGCAATATTGTTTAAAACAAATTGTGGAATAGAGTGAGAATTGCAAAAACTCGTCTGTTCTTTTCCACATAGAGGACAAACTTTTAACTTTGCTTTTTGTTTGCTGCTTTTTACAAGGCGGCTCATAAATTTCTTTGCGTCCATTGATTCCATGGCATTTTGCCTCCTAAAAATATCAAACAAACCTATTTGTGATGTTGAATAGATGTCCAAAATTAAAAAAGCTATTATAAAATAATCTTGCGAGCAATTTTGATTTGTCGACCTCGGCTACAAAGTCGGCAAACTGGTTTTGGAGGGGCAGAGGGGGTAACGGCATGGAAAAACCGGCTATCTCTTTACGATTGACCTTTGGCAGATTGGTTCTTGCGCTAAACTGCAAAATATAGTCTAAAAAGTAGTTGGAGCGCATAGCCAATGCCAAAAAAACTCGATTACAGTTTTTCGGGTTTGGAAGTATTGGATATGCATCCGCTGAACAGAGTCCTTCAAAATCAGGCAGTGCAACTTTGTTAAGGTTTGGACGGATTTTACTGTAAATAATGTGCTGCGGAGTGAAAAAATACTTTCCACTGACAACGCCATCTTCTTTTACCGTACGATAACCTTTTAATGTTCCTGTTTCTTTTTCGATACTGTCAATTCCGATGTGTGGATAATCAGCGTATTTTTCATAGTCGGTGGTCATATTTCCATCAATTTGGGCGAACTCGTCAAATTTGACGATAGACCATCCTTTGGAGTTGCTTTTGAAATCTCCAAACATCTCCACAAATCGAGCTTTGATAAGTTCGTCTAGCTTGGTGAGCTGCTGCTTTCGATGTGCAATCAGGTTGCGTGTTGCTTTTAATTCTTTGACTATTTGATGTTGCTTTTCGATATTCGGAAGAGGAATTTCAATCTTTTCAACAATAGATTTTGAAATTTCTTTAAATGTCGCACCACGCCCCAAAGAATTGAGATAATTTGTTTTCGACTTCAAGAAAAAATAGAGATATTCATTATAAACCGCGTCAGAACAAATCAGATTTTTGAATCCCTGATTGCAGCACATTTCGCAACCTGCAATCGCAGTTTTTCCTATCGGCGCACGAGAAGATAGAATTACAGTTCCCTTGGGCAGGTATGATAATCCCGTTTTTTCTTTTCCATCTTCTGTAATATGTCGAACGGAATCTGTGATATAAAAAGAGTCTTCGTTTAGCTCAGCAGGTGTAATCCATTTAACAGTGCCGTCCCAATATTCCGCAACTCCTGTTTTCGGAGTGGAGCCTGACACCACTGTACAAATATCGCCTAATTTTGCCATCTGTTTCTCCCACAAATTAGAAGTTGCCTTTTCAGGCGATAAACTTCTGGTGGGAGGTCTTGACGTTGTTCTGATTCACGATTGCATACTGCATGGTGGTGCCGATCTGCGAATGACCGAGGATCTTCTGCACCTGCTCAATGGGCATTCCCTTGTCGATGGCGCGGGTAGCCATGGTGCGGCGGAATTTATGCGGGTGGATCTTGTCCAGATTCAACTCCCGGCCCAACTCCCGCAGACGGATCTCCACGCCGCTGATCTTCAAACGGTCAAACGGAGCATCCAGCGTCACGAACAGCGCCGGGTTTGCATCGGTGCGGGAGCGCAGATAGTCTTGTAAATGCAGCTTTGCCTTGGCATCAAAATAAACCCGGCGCTCCTTGTCGCCTTTGCCGAACACTACACACTCGCGGGCTTCAAAGTCGATTTCTGAAATGTTCAGATTCACCAGCTCTCCCACACGAATGCCAGTGGAATACAACAAATCAATCATGGCAAGGTCGCGCGCACACTTGCAGTTATCCCGCAGGCGTTCAATAGCTTCGTCCGAGATGGTTTCCTTCACGGGCTGCTTGGTCTTGATTTTATGGATGCGGCGCATGGGACTTTTGAGGATGTAGTCCTCTTCTTCCAGCCACGAGAAAAAGCTGGAAATATTCCGGCGCACATTGTCGATGGTCACTTTGCCGCAGTTGTTGATCTTCTGATATTCCACCAGATACCGCCGGATCTCTTCGGTGGTCATCTTGCGCAGGGACGTGTCCACGGTTTGCAGCAGCCGCTCCACGGTAACTCGGTAATACTGGATGGTGCGTTCCGAGCAGCCCTCGATTTTCTTGGCATCAAGGAACAGCTTTAGATATTCCTCGTTGGAGATCTGCTCTTTCTGCGCTTCGGATTCAGAAAACGTCTGCAACAGCACCTCTTGCAGCTTTTTCATCTGCGCAACATTCAGGTACTCTGCCATCTCGTTGATGATCTTCACGATTTTGTCTTCCATATTGGCGCACTCCTTTTCTGGTGTACCAACATCCTGCTCCGGCAAAGTGCCTGTTGTTGCTTATTATCAGCCAAAATACTGTTGCATCAGGCTGTCAAAGAGTAATTGTGTCTGGTCAAGGGCTTTCTGCACTTCAACTTTTGATTTGTCGACCTCGGCTACAAAGTCGGCAAACTGGTTTTGGAGGGGCAGAGGGGGTAACGGCATGGAAAAACCGGCTATCTCTTTACGATTGACCTTTGGCAGATTGGTTCTTGCGCTAAACTGCAAAATATAGTCTAAAAAGTAGTTGGAGCGCATAGCCAATGCCAAAAAAACTCGATTACAGTTTTTCGGGTTTGGAAGTATTGGATATGCATCCGCTGAACAGAGTCCTTCAAAATCAGGCAGTGCAACTTTGTTAAGGTTTGGACGGATTTTACTGTAAATAATGTGCTGCGGAGTGAAAAAATACTTTCCACTGACAACGCCATCTTCTTTTACCGTACGATAACCTTTTAATGTTCCTGTTTCTTTTTCGATACTGTCAATTCCGATGTGTGGATAATCAGCGTATTTTTCATAGTCGGTGGTCATATTTCCATCAATTTGGGCGAACTCGTCAAATTTGACGATAGACCATCCTTTGGAGTTGCTTTTGAAATCTCCAAACATCTCCACAAATCGAGCTTTGATAAGTTCGTCTAGCTTGGTGAGCTGCTGCTTTCGATGTGCAATCAGGTTGCGTGTTGCTTTTAATTCTTTGACTATTTGATGTTGCTTTTCGATATTCGGAAGAGGAATTTCAATCTTTTCAACAATAGATTTTGAAATTTCTTTAAATGTCGCACCACGCCCCAAAGAATTGAGATAATTTGTTTTCGACTTCAAGAAAAAATAGAGATATTCATTATAAACCGCGTCAGAACAAATCAGATTTTTGAATCCCTGATTGCAGCACATTTCGCAACCTGCAATCGCAGTTTTTCCTATCGGCGCACGAGAAGATAGAATTACAGTTCCCTTGGGCAGGTATGATAATCCCGTTTTTTCTTTTCCATCTTCTGTAATATGTCGAACGGAATCTGTGATATAAAAAGAGTCTTCGTTTAGCTCAGCAGGTGTAATCCATTTAACAGTGCCGTCCCAATATTCCGCAACTCCTGTTTTCGGAGTGGAGCCTGACACCACTGTACAAATATCGCCTAATTTTGCCATCTGTTTCTCCCACAAATTAGAAGTTGCCTTTTCAGGCGATAAACTTCTGGTGGGAGGTCTTGACGTTGTTCTGATTCACGATTGCATACTGCATGGTGGTGCCGATCTGCGAATGACCGAGGATCTTCTGCACCTGCTCAATGGGCATTCCCTTGTCGATGGCGCGGGTAGCCATGGTGCGGCGGAATTTATGCGGGTGGATCTTGTCCAGATTCAACTCCCGGCCCAACTCCCGCAGACGGATCTCCACGCCGCTGATCTTCAAACGGTCAAACGGAGCATCCAGCGTCACGAACAGCGCCGGGTTTGCATCGGTGCGGGAGCGCAGATAGTCTTGTAAATGCAGCTTTGCCTTGGCATCAAAATAAACCCGGCGCTCCTTGTCGCCTTTGCCGAACACTACACACTCGCGGGCTTCAAAGTCGATTTCTGAAATGTTCAGATTCACCAGCTCTCCCACACGAATGCCAGTGGAATACAACAAATCAATCATGGCAAGGTCGCGCGCACACTTGCAGTTATCCCGCAGGCGTTCAATAGCTTCGTCCGAGATGGTTTCCTTCACGGGCTGCTTGGTCTTGATTTTATGGATGCGGCGCATGGGACTTTTGAGGATGTAGTCCTCTTCTTCCAGCCACGAGAAAAAGCTGGAAATATTCCGGCGCACATTGTCGATGGTCACTTTGCCGCAGTTGTTGATCTTCTGATATTCCACCAGATACCGCCGGATCTCTTCGGTGGTCATCTTGCGCAGGGACGTGTCCACGGTTTGCAGCAGCCGCTCCACGGTAACTCGGTAATACTGGATGGTGCGTTCCGAGCAGCCCTCGATTTTCTTGGCATCAAGGAACAGCTTTAGATATTCCTCGTTGGAGATCTGCTCTTTCTGCGCTTCGGATTCAGAAAACGTCTGCAACAGCACCTCTTGCAGCTTTTTCATCTGCGCAACATTCAGGTACTCTGCCATCTCGTTGATGATCTTCACGATTTTGTCTTCCATATTGGCGCACTCCTTTTCTGGTGTACCAACATCCTGCTCCGGCAAAGTGCCTGTTGTTGCTTATTATCAGCCAAAATACTGTTGCATCAGGCTGTCAAAGAGTAATTGTGTCTGGTCAAGGGCTTTCTGCACTTCAACTTTTGATTTGTCGACCTCGGCTACAAAGGCAGCGAATTGGTTTTGGAGGGAAAGAGGGGGAAGCATAATCCTCTGAATGCGTAAATCAGATAGATTGATTTGTTGCAACGTAGCACCACGAGTGTGTTCTTGTATATAGCGTTGGCTTTCATCTGTATTGAAATATGCGTTAAGATATAAAGGGTTGATTTTCTTACGATTATACCGAATAACTGCGATACCACGAGTAACATTCATTCCTGCAAAGCGACCATCTGTTAACGCAGTGATTCCTGTTGTGCCTCGAACTGTAATCAGCAATTCATCTCCATCTAACTCTGTTTTCTTAAATCCCTCACCGATAGAGCGGTCAATGTATTTTATAGATGACATCGTAAGTTTTCCGTCTACAATATCGACGGGTCTCAGAACTCCCATATCACCTGTTCCATCATTTCCCGGCTGGACTATGCCATAAGAAAGACTCGTTCCATCTAAAATAAGATTGATTAGAGATTCATAGTGGTAATTTTTATCCCCAAACATCTCCACAAATCGAGCTTTGATAAGTTCATCTAGCTTGGCAAGTTGCTGCTGACGGGAGTACAGAACGGACGTGGTTTGTTTCATTGTTTTGAGAATTTTAGACTGTGTATCTCTATCTGGAAGTGGAATATCCATCGAAAGAAAATCGGCATCGGACATATGCCCACGGCGATTTACGGTGCCTGTAAGTTTGGAACGATAAAATTCAATACTTTTCGGTGAACGCAATACCATTTCGAGATATTTAGGAATAACGAGTCCATCATTTACATCCCATACACCGTATGCAGGGCTAACAATCCCGTTGTCCACAATGTCTTGGATGCCAAAATTTCCCTCATCGATATGAATCCCCTGCACAAGTTTTCCACGAGGGATAATTTTATAGTCCGATGTATCAGCAGATGCAATTCTTTTTTTGAATTTTTCGCTTTGCATTATGATGCCATCTTGTTTGGTAATTGACAAAACAGGATAACTATGTTCGCCGCATCTGGCAACTTTAGTCTTTTTAATCAGAAGTCCCAGCTTAACTGTTTCCATCAGGTCTTTCTCCCACAAATTAGAATTGTTTCATTTCAAAAGTTCTTCCAAAGCGTCCATCTCTGCGTCGATCTTCTTTTGCAAATCACGCAGCTGTGCCATAATTTCCTGTGTGGAAGGATACTCCACCGGCACATACTCGGTCTTTTTATACTTGTTGATGGACAAATCATAGTCGTTGCCCGCAATCTCGTCTTTCGGCACAAAGAAGCTCTGTTCCGTGCGCTCACGGGTGGCTTCAGCCTCCCGGTTGTGGAAACGAGCGATAATATCGGGGATGTCGTTTTCCGTGGTTGGACTGCGCTTATCATCCAGAGAGAAGCCGTCGGCCTTCATATCATAGAACCAAACATTATCCGTACCGCCGTGGCCGGTCTTGGTGAAAATCAAGATGGCGGTAGAAACGCCCGCATAGGGCTTGAACACGCCGGAGGGCATGGAAATTACGGCTTCCAGACGGTTGTTCTCGATGATCTCCTTGCGAATCGCCTTGTGTGCAGTGGAAGAGCCGAACAGAACTCCATCCGGGACGATGCAGGCACAGCGTCCGCCGACCTTCAGCATCCGCAGGAACAGGGCGAGGAACAGCAGCTCGGTCTTTTTGGTTTTGCAGAGCTTGAGCAGGTCGGTGGAAACAATGTCGTAGTCCAGACTGCCCTTGAATGGGGGATTTGCCAGAATCAGGCTGTATTTGTCCTTGTCGGGGTTCTGGTCGCTCAGGCTGTCGCGGTACTCGATAAACGGGTTGTCCACGCCGTGGGTCATCATGTTCATAGCACCGATGCGCAGCATGGTGCGGTCCATATCGAAGCCGTGGAACATGTGGTTCATGTAGTGGTCTTTGTTTTTGCGGTCAAAGAACACTTCCTGCTTGCGGTTTTCACGCAGATATTCGCCAGCGGCCACAAGGAAGCCCGCCGTGCCGCAGGCCGGGTCGCAAATCACATCATCAGCGCGGGGCTGCATCAGGTCAACCATCATGCGGATAATGTGGCGTGGCGTGCGGAATTGGCCGTTGACACCTGCCGTTGCCAGCTTGGAAAGCAGGTATTCGTAGATATCGCCGCGAATGTCAGTGTTGGAAAGCTGCGCCGCCTGCTCATACATTCCGTCCATGGCAGTCACGATTTTATCCAGCATCAGCGGCGTGGGCACTTTGAAAATGGCATCACCCATGTACTTGGCGTAGGCACTGTCCTTGTCGCCGTGCAGATTCTTGATGAAGGGGAACACTATCTCCTGCATGGTGGAGTACATTTTGCCTGCCGGGAAATCGTGGAAAACGCTCCACTTGAGCTGTGCACCGTCCACAGTGCGCTCCCCGACCTGCACTTCCCCTGCAAAGATGCTCTTATAGGGCAGACCCAGCATGGCGGCTTCTTTGGCGTGGGTGTTGTCGCTTTCATCGAGGTCGTGAATGAACATCAGATAGGTCATCTGCTCGATCACATCCAAGGGATTCGTCAGGCCGCCCGTCCAGAAAATCTCCCACAGGCTGTCAATTTTGCTTTTCAGTTCTCCGGTTACCATGTATGTTCCTCCTGCGTGTCGAGAAAATAAGCCCGACAAACAATAATTTGTTATACTGTTATTATACCGTTTCTTCGGGATCGGTTCAATCTGCAAAAGGGGGAAGCCCGGAGTTTTCTACATTGTATGAATTTGATGTTGAAAATTCGATATTTCGTCCTATTGACGGTTTTGTGCAGAACAGCTATAATATAATTGATATTATCATAATTTAAATTATATTATATTAAGCAAGAGGTGAACGGTATGGACTTCATCGGCAGAACATCCGAACTGGCAACGCTGAATGCAGAATTAGAGCGTGGCAGCGGTTTTGTGGTGATTTACGGCAGGCGGCGTGTTGGAAAAACAACGCTGATTAAAGAGTTTATCAAAGATAAACGCGCGTTCTACTTTTTGGCAACCACAGAAAGTGAAGCCCAGAGCATGAAGCGGTTTGCCGGGGTGCTTTCCCGTACCACGAAGAATCCCATGCTCAGCAAGGTCACATTCACCGACTGGCTGGATTTATTCCAAGTGGTAGCAGACGACCACCCGGACGAGAAAAAGGTGCTTGTCATTGATGAATTTCCGTATCTGGTCAAGACGAACCCGGATTTCCCGTCCATCTTGCAAAACGCATGGGATGAAGTGCTGAAAGACCATAACGTGATGCTGGTTCTCTGCGGTTCCCTCATCAGCATGATGAAAAAACACGCACTTGCCTACGACAGTCCGCTCTATGGCCGTAGAACGGCACAGATTCGGCTGATGCCGCTGCAATTTACGGATGTGTATGCGGCGCAGAACCTGTCGTTTGAGCAGGCTGTGGAGCAGTATGCCATCACGGGCGGCGTACCGAAATATATGGAGTTTTTCCAGACGGACGAGCCGCTGGTGGAGCAGATTCGGCGTGTGGTACTGTCGAAAAATGGCTTTTTGTATGAAGAACCGGATTTCTTGCTCAACGAGGAAGTGCAGACGCCTATCAACTATTTCTCCGTGCTAAAAGCGATTTCGGACGGCAACCACAAGCTGAGCAAGATCGGTATGACGATGGAGCAGGACACGTCAGCTATTACGCCGTACCTGAAAACACTGATCGACCTTGGTTTTGTTATCAAGAACGTTCCCATCACCGAAAAGAATCCAGAGCGTTCCCGGAAAAGCCTGTATTATGTTTCGGACAACTTCATCCGCTTCTGGTTCCGCTATGTGTACCCATTCAAGGGGGAGTTGGAACTGGATAACCAGCAGATCGTGCTGGACGAGATGGGCAAAGACTTTAAGCAAAAGTTCGTGGCTTTCGCTTATGAGAGCATCTGCCGGAACATCTTTGCAGAGCTGTGCCGAAAGGGGCAGATTGACTTTGAACCTTCACGCATTGGCTCTTACTGGCGTAACGACAACGAGGGAGACACAGAGATCGATGTTGCAGCTGTGGACAACCAGCACAAACGGCTGTTCCTCGGTGAGTGTAAGTACCATGCGAAACCTGTGGATGTGGCGGTCTACTCTGCCTTGCAAGAAAAGGGGCAGTCCAAAGAACTTACAGCGGCCTTTAAGGGCTACGAAATTGTGTACGGACTGTTCTCCAAGAGCGGCTTTACAGATCGACTGGTGGAAATGGCAGCGGAGAACTCCAACCTGATTCTGATTCAGGAAGATGCAGTTTACAGGAAATAATATAATCCAAATTATCATAAGTTTAATTATATTATTGCGGGATTTTCTGTGCGCTATGTTTAGCGACCTTGAGCCAAAATGTAGCATCCTTTGGGCAAGATTTAGAAACTACGCCTTAAAAAGTAGCAATCTCTGAAAAAGTTTAGCGAGGAGGCATATCCTGTGGAGGGCGGAAACTCGCTATACTCTTGTAAAAAGTATCGACTTTGACGAAGAAAGTATCGAGTTCGATATATTACGCTTCAAGAAAGTATCGACTTTCGATTGAGCATATCATCGTGTATGGCGTTTTTTCCTTGCAATGCCACATCAACGGTGTATAATACTTTTAGAGGATAGCGGCGTTGACCAGCTATCGGGTGGCATTGAAGCAATAGACTGGTTCGGCATCAGCCTGTTGTAGAGCCAAACCGTGGGTTTAGCGAAAACCACAAGCCGAATAGATTCACTCGAATCGAACAAAAACGCAAAATGTCCGCTCACTGTGGAGATTCAACTCCATCGGTGGGCGGGCATTCTTTTGTTACTTGGTGGTGAACTGAATGCCAACAGTATAAAAAGGACATCTACAACACCGCAGTGCTGTCCGATGCCCCTTGTGACTGATTTTATCGTTGTCCGCCAACCTCAGACTCCTATGTCCTGCATCGCTTTCGGATTTTATCGCTGCCTGCCAGCCTCAAGCCCTTACGTCTTGTATCAGATCGGATTTTAGGTGTCAGCCACACCAGCGGAATGACGTCCACTTTCCATTTAAGATTATATTCAATTTACATCCAAATAGCAATGTTTCATATAGAAGTTTAGCAAGGCGGGCATATCCAATGATATATGGAAAGTGTGGAAAGTAATGCGGAAAGTGCGGAAACCTGCCATAGAAAAGTGGCAACTTCATCTCAAAAATGGCAACCTCTATGCTAAAAGTGGCAAGTTCCCTGAAAAAGTGGCAACATTAAAATAAAATGCAGCAAGAGGCATATAAGAACCACCATTGTATAGAACCGCCCACTAATCCGAGTTCTCCTTAGACGAGTGGGTTGTTTCGCTTTTGAATCTCTGATTGGTTACTTAAGATACCCTCAAGTTCTAGGTCAGAATGTTTTCTTGGGGTCATACTGTGGAGCATGCCATTAACGAATTTACAATAACATAGTGAACAAATCTGAATAATTCACTTGAAAATAGTAAACAATTCCGGTATAATAGAAATAGGTATACCCAGATTGGCAACGCATACAAAGGACTGTTTTGACATATGAAAGAAACGGTTAAAGTTGAATTATTGAAAGATCCCGAGTGCTTGATGGGATTTTCATGTGGAGAGCCGTCAATTGATGAGTTGATCAAGAAAGCATACTACGAAACACTTCTTGAAAAAGGATATACGTATGTTGCTATTTTGAATAATCGCGTGATTGCGGTATACCAAATCGCATTTATTACACTATCGGCAGAAGAAATCAGTGAAGACACGAATGACCACAACTGGTCTGGAAATTCCGAGTTAAGGTATGGATGTCTCTTAATTCATTATCTTGCGGTAGAAAAAACGTGTCAACACAGAAAAATCGGAAGTACGATACTGAATGGTATACTAAAAGAGATTTCTCTGCTTGGACGAAAGTGGCCTGTTCGTTTTATAATTATTGATGCGGTAAATGATTTAGTATCGTGGTACAAAAGTTTTGGCTTTGAACCGATTCGCCAAATGGCAGTTGAAAATGCTGGTTTTACAACGCGAATGTATTATGACTGTTATCACCATGATCGGGCCGAATTGGAACGGTATGAAGAGGCCTGTATCAATGATCTTATATAAAAATGAAACGAAGGAGGGCAGTTTATGCGTTATGTGAATGAAGATATCGTTTTGCGAGGCGATGAAGCAAAGCAGTTTGTGTATAATCTGCATCATCCCAATGTTGCTAAAATAGTGGAAGAGAATAGACGACGGGATAAGGCACTTGATGAAGTGAACTATCAGGAAACAGATGATGGTTTTACGTTTGAACTGGAACCTTTGGATTGGGCCAATAGTATAGAAACCATCCAGAAGTTTATAAGCACAATCGAGGTCTGCAATCTGCATTCTTTTCGATCTCAAATGAACTTTATTTGTTTGGACACGAGTGATTCGTTTGAGCAACAAAGTTTAACTGCAGTAGATTCTTTCTCGGCGACAGTTTCATCTGTAGAATCTGCCGTCAGCCGAGATGACGAAATGCTGCTGGCTGGTTAAAGAAAGTGGTGCAAAGATGGATTTGAACAGTAAGAAAAGTGGTTTCAGATTTTCTAATCCAGAGTTGGTGCACTTAGAATATGAAACGAATCAGTCTTTTTGTGAAGAATCTGAAATTCAATTGCGTATAAATCTGAGCACGGACGTAAAGCCTTATGAAGGAAAATCAAAGGCTGAAGTGATCTTAACTATAACTTTAGGTGGAAAGACAGAAAAAGATCCATTTTATCTCGAAGCATCGGAACAAGCAACGTTTGATTGGTCCGGAAGTCAATTCAGTGATGAAGCGCTTGAAAGTCTTCTGAGTAAAAATGCCCCTTCACTGTTGTTGAGTTATTTAAGACCTATCGTTGCAAGTTCAACAAATTGGTCTCGATATGGAAGTTATAACATTCCTTTTATCGATTTTACGAAGGCTGTAAAAGAATCTGATTAACCTAGGCTTGAGGAAACAGTTCTATTAGATGATGGGGCTGTTTTCTTTTTGCCTATACAAGCTATTACACAAAATGCCCACTCTCCTGAGAACTCCTCAGACGAGTGGGCATTCTTCTTTCCGTGTATCAAATTTACCTTTGTGGTCACTCAGATCGCCACCAAGTCATGGATCAAAAATCATTATTTTTTATTTGTCCAAGAATAAGTGCACGGTTTCTGCACTGTTTTTGCACGGTTTCAAGGGATGCAATGGGTACTCTGACTTGCAAAATACGACAAAGGGTGCAGAAATTACAATGTGAAAAATTACGATGCTTTGCATAAAAATGGCGCAAACTCGAAAGTTTCAAAATCAGAGTACCCAGCCCGAGGGGCTCTTTTAATCAGAGGGCCAGGGATTCGAGTTCCCTCGAGCGCACCAAAATCCCACGAGGAATCGTAAGATTCTTCGTGGGATTTTCCTTTTTCTGGAGCTCTGCACACTTTTTGCACACCGGCGGGAAAGCCGTGTTTTTCCTTGCATTGTCTGCCTTACTGGAGTTTTCACTCTCCAGAACGGCCCGGTGGGCGGGCATTCTTTTGCTCCTTGGCGGTGCACTGCACGGCGGCGCTATAAAAGGCCGCCTGCAGCACTCGTCTTTGATTCGGTCTTATTTACACCACTTGGCAAATTCTTCATCCGTGCACTTGACGTAGTGGCTGCCCGCAACATGGTGCGGGTGCCCTTGGAATAGTCGATGCCGGAAGTGGCATAGTCGTAAGTCTCGGCCACGCGGCGCTTTTCCACCACCGGGTTCGGCAGCGGAATGGCCGACAGCAGGCTCCGGGTGTAGGGGTGGATGGGGTGCTCGGAAGATCTCCTCGGTGGTGCCGGGTCTCCAGCAGGATGGCCCCCAGATGCAGCACACCGGATGCGGTCGGAGATGTACTTGACCATGGACAGGTCGTGGGCGATGAACAGATAAGCCGTGCCGGTCTCCTGCTGGATATCCTTCATCAGGTTGACTACCTGTGCCTGAATGGACACATCCAGCGCCGAGATGCACTCGTCCGCAATGATGAGCTTGGGGTTCATGATGAGGGCGCGGGCAATGCCCACGCGCTGACGCTGACCGCCGGAGAACTGGTGGGGGTAGCGCTCGGCGTGCTCCGGGGCAAGGCCGACCTTGGCAAGGATCTTTTCCACCTTTTCGCGGCGCTCTGCCTGCGTTTTGCACAGATGATGGATATCCAGACCCTCGCCGATGATGTCCTCCACCTTTTTGCGGGGGTTCAGGGATGCCATGGGGTCCTGAAAGATCATCTGCATCTGGGTGCGCAGGGTATTGTTCTGTGCATGGGTCAGACGGCCGCTGATATCCTGCCCGTCAAAGGTGATCTTGCCCGCAGTGGGGTCGTACAGGCGGATGATGCTGCGGCCGATGGTGGATTTGCCCGAGCCGGACTCGCCCACCAGACCGTAGGTCTCGCCGGGGTAGATCTCAAAACTGACATCGTCCACCGCCTTGACCGTGAAATTCTTATTGACGCGGAAATACTGCTTCAGCCCTTCGACCTTCAGCAGCGGGGTCGTGCTCTGTGCTGCCATTTATTCCGCCTCCTCGATCTTTTTTGCTTCTGCTTTCATGCGGGCAATGCGCTCCTTGAGCTCCGGCGGCATCTCCACCTTGGGGGCCCGGGGATCCAGCAGCCATGTTGCCGCATAGTGGGTATCGCTGATCTTGAACATGGGCGGGTCGATCTCGTCGTCGATGTTCAGCGCAAAGCGGTTGCGGGGTGCAAAGGCATCGCCGGGCTTCTCGTGCAGCAGGTTCGGCGGCGAGCCGGGAATGGTATACAGACGGTCGTCGGCGGTGTCAAGGTCGGGCATGGCCGACAGCAGGCCCCATGTATAGGGGTGCTTGGGGTCGTAGAAGATCTCGTCGATGGTGCCGGTCTCCACGATCTTGCCGGCGTACATCACGTCCACATAGTCTGCCACCTTTGCCACAACGCCAAGGTCGTGGGTGATGTAGATGACCGAGATGCCGCGCTCCTTTTGGATGCGGCGGATCAGCTCCAGAATTTTGGCCTGAATGGTCACATCCAGTGCGGTGGTGGGCTCGTCGCAGATGAGCAGGTCGGGGTCGCAGGAGAGCGCAATGGCAATGACCACGCGCTGGCGCATACCGCCGGACAGCTGGTGCGGGTAGTTTTTCATCCGCTTTTCCGCATCGGTGATACCCACCTCTTCCAGCAGTTCCAGCGCCTTTTTGTAGGCTTCCGCCTTGGGCATTTTGAAGTGCCAGAGCATGCCCTCCATGATCTGCTTGCCGATGGTCATGGTGGGGTCAAGGCTGGTCATGGGGTCCTGGAACACCATGGCGATGCGCTTGCCGTTGATGTGGCGGCGGATCCACTTTTTGTCCTTTTGCAGCAGATCCACGGTCTCCGGGCTGCCGTCGGCGTGGTGGTAGCTGAACCGGATGCTGCCGCTGTTCACGGTGGCATTCTTGGCCAGAATGCCCATGGCGGCTTTCATGGTGACGGACTTGCCGGAACCGGACTCGCCCACCAGCGCGACCGTCTCGCCCTTGTACAGGTCGATGTTCACACCGCGGATGGCGTGCACCGGGCCTGCGGTGGTCTTAAAGGTGATATCAAGGTCTCGCACCGACAAGACCTGTTCTTTTTTTGCTTCAGGCATGGGGTGTTCCTCCTTACATACTCTTCATCTTGGGGTCCAGCGCCTCGCGCAGACCATCCGCCACGAGGTTGAAGCTGAGCATCAGCAGGCTCATGACCACGATGGGCGGGATGATCTGATAGGGGTGGGTGGTGAAGCTGTTGTACAGCTCGCTGATCAGAGAGCCCAGCGAACACTGCGGCACCGGGATGCCCAGACCCACAAAGGAGAGGAACGCCTCGGTGAAGATCGCGGTCGGGATGCTGAACATGACCTGCGTGATGATGGGTCCGATGATGTTGGGCAGCACTTCCTTGAAGATGATGAAGAAGCTGCCCGCACCCAGCGTGCGGGAGGCCAGAACGAATTCCTGATCCTTCAGCTTGAGCATCTCCGCGCGGGCAATGCGGCTCATGCCCACCCATTCGGTCAGCATCAGGGCAAAGATGATGGTCACCATGCCGGGCTGCAGCACCAGCAGCAGCAACGTGACGATGACCAGCCGGGGGATGCCGTTGGCCACCTCCAGAAAGCGCTGCATCACCATATCCACTCTGCCGCCGAAGTAGCCCGAGATCAGGCCGTAGCTCATGCCGATGACCATATCAATGATGGCCGCAGCCACCGCGATGATCAGGGAGACCCGGGCGCCTTCCCATGTACGGGTCCAGATGTCGCGGCCGTACAGATCGCTGCCGAACCAGTAGTAGACGTCCAGCTTGTCTTTTTCCTGATAGGCGTTGGTCACCTTGGTGCCGGTGGTGGTGCTCATCTTCTCGCTGCCGTCCAGAATGCCGAACTGCTCAATGCCCGGCACGCGGGGCGCAAAGTTTTTCTGGCTCAGATCCTGCCCGGAGTAGGTGTAGCTGTTCATGCCCGGGCCCAAAACGGCCAGCAGCACGATGACCACAATGAGGACAAGCCCCAGCACGGCGCTCTTCTTATTGAAAAAGCGGATGAGCGCTTCCTTCCAGAAGTTCTGCGCCGCAAAGTTGGTGTCTACGGCGATCTCGTCGTCATTGTGCTTGAGGGCAAAATCCTTTTCCGCAAAGGTGTGCTCCGTGTACATTGCATCCACGGCGCTGACAATGGCATCGGCGGTGGATTCGCCGCCCAGCCGGATCGCTTTTTCTGCCATTTAGTCGTCCCCCTTTGCCAAACGAATGCGCGGGTCGATGATGCCGTACAGCAGGTCAACGACCAGCATGATGCCAATGTACATGGCACTGTAAATAAAGCTCAGGCCAATGACCACGTTGTAATCGTTGGACTGGATGGCTGTCACCAGCAGGCTGCCCACGCCGGGGATGGCAAAGATCTTTTCCACCACCAGCGAGCCGGTCATCAGATCCACGATCAGCGGTGCCAGCACCGTGATGATGGGGATCAGGGCGTTGCGCAGCGCGTGGCGGAAGATCAGCGCCGGGCCGGAAATGCCCTTGCTCTCGGCCAGCAGCATATAATCGGAATCCAGCACCTCGATCATCTCACTGCGGGTAAAGCGGGCAATGGACGCCATGGTGAACATGGAAAGCGAGATACTGGGCAGCACGCTGGATCCAAAAATGTCCTTGGCAGAAAACAGCATGGGGAACCAGCGGAACTTAAAGCCGAAGGTGTAGCTCAGCGCCAGCGCGAACACATAGGACGGCACCGATACGCCGATGACCGAGATGATGGTGGCGATGGAGTCCACCACGGTATCCCGCTTCAAAGCGGCAAGAATGCCCAGCACCAGACCTGCGATGGCACCCAGCGTGACCGCCATGCCGCCCACCTGAATGGAGATGGGCAGACGGGACTGGATGAGCTGGGAGATGGGCGTATTTTTGGAGATATTGTAGCTGACACCCAGATCGCCCCGGAGCATATTGCCCACATAGCGGAAGAACTGGATATAGATGGGCTGGTCAAGGCCGTACTTTGCATACAGGGCTGCCCGCATATCGGGCGTCAGCTTTTCATCATTGAAGGGCGAACCGGGCATCAGCTGCATCAGGATGAACAGCACCAGCAGAATTGCCAGCAGCGTGAACAGCGAGGTCAGGATTCGCTTGAGCGTATATTTTTTCACGTCGGGTGGACCCCCTTTTTCCTTCCGGGATCTCGCGGTCAGTCGTTTGTCTGCCGCGGACAGGCACAATGCCAAAAAGGCGCACAGTGGCTTTTTGCGGGCCACTGTGCGGCCTTGTTCAGTGTGCTTTCAGTTTTACTCGCTCTTAGCAGCGTTCTTGTACACGCGGTTCAGTGCCACGGGGTGGAACGCTACGCCGGTAACGGCAGAGGAGACCATCTCGGCATTGCACTGGCCGTACAGGGGGAAGATGACCGCCTGCTCCAGAACGATCTGCTCTGCCTCGTACAGGGCAGCCCAGCGGCCCTCGGGGTCGGTGCACAGGTCACCGGTGGTGCACTCGTCAATGATGGCATCGTAGTCGGCATCGCTCCACAGACCGTAGTTGTTGGAGTTGCCGGTCACCCACATGCCCAGATAGGTCATGGGGTCGGCGTAGTCGGGGCCCCAGCGGGTCAGGCCGATCTCAAAGTTGCCGTCCTGCATATCCTGCACGCGCTGCTTCTTGGGTTCCACGGTCAGGTTCAGGGTAAAGCCTGCCAGCGTGGTCTCCAGCTGCTCCTTGACGACCTGTGCCACCTTCTGGGGTGCATCGTCGGCATCCACCACCATGTTGAAGGTGAAGGAGTCCTTGCCCAGCTCGCTCTTGGCCTGCTCGTAGTACTCCTTGGCCTTGTCGGCATCATAAGCGCAGAACTCTGCAAACTTGGTCTGGTCGGCGCTGAAATCGCTGCCGTCGGGGCCGGTGGCAAACTGCGGCGGAACGACGGTGTAGCAGGGTGCAGAGCCGTCCTTCAGCACGTCTCCGGTAATGGCATCACGATCCAGTGCAAAGGTGATGGCCTTGCGCAGGTTCTCGTTGGCCAGCTCCGGCACACTGCCGATATTGGGGCTGATGTACCACAGGTAACCGGCACCCACGCTGGTAAACTCGGGGTCATCCTTGACCTGATCCACCTGCTCGCCGTTCAGCAGAGTCATGTCCAGAGCACCGGTCTGGTAGCTCATCAGTGCCTGCTGGCTGTCCTTGATGACCTGATAGGCCAGACCGTCCAGAGCGATCTTGCCGGCATCGTAGTAATCGGGGTTCTTTTCCAGCGTAAAGGCGGTTGCGGCAGGCTGGTAGTCGGTCAGCTTGAACGCACCGTTGGACAGCACCGTGTCGGGGCTGGTGCCGAAGGTGTCCTTGCAGGTGTTGTAGAACGCCTCGTTGACCGGATAGAAGGTGGGGAAGTACATCAGGCTCAAAAAGTAGCTGACGGGAACGTTCAGCTGGACTTCCAGCGTCTTGTCGTCCACAGCAGTCACGCCCAGATCGGTGACGGGCTTCTCGCCTGCAATGATCTCGGCAGCGTTGACCACCTGACCGATATCCGACAGCATGTAGGAATACTCGGAAGCGGTGGCGGGGTCCACGGCGCGCTGCCAGCCAAACACGAAGTCGGCAGCGTAACGGCTTCGCCATTGGACCACTTGGCATCCCGCAGGTGGAAGGTGTAGGTCTTGCCGTCCTCACTGATGTCGTAGGTCTCTGCAATGGCGGGAACTGCTGCGCCGTCTGCATCCATCTGCATCAAACCGTCGGTGTAGTCTGCGATGACCTCAAAGGAGGTGCCGTCGGTGGCTACCTGCGGGTCCAGCGACTGAACCTCGGTCTCCAGCATGATATTCAGGGTGCCGCCCTGTGCAGTGCCAGCTGCAGAGGAGGCAGTGCCGGAGGCGGAGGAAGCCGCCACCGAGCTGGAAGAGCCGCCGCAGGCCGTCAGAGCCAGCACAGCAGAGGTAGCACCGGCAGCTGCCAGGAAGCTGCGGCGCGAAATACGACGATCGAATCTCATAGATATTTCCCCTCTCTTTACTGCTTTAGCTTTATACTCTACTAAAGCGTCACGTTCTAAAAATACACAAGGGATGTCCGTTCCTCCTTCCGGAACGATGCACTCCCTTGTGCTATGACGGCATTATACCGCTCCTTTCCGCAAAAGAAAAGGGGTTTTGCAAAATTTGTCCGCGTCGTGCGTTCATTTCTGCAGTTTGTCTAACGTAACGCCCCAGAAATCCCATGATTTTTGTACAATTTCAGTCCATGAGCATATTTCACTTTTAAACAAATACACTTGAACAATCGTGTTATTTCTTTTTTATCTCTTGCTTTTGAACAGCTCTATTTATTTTATAAATCAAGTTGTACATTTTTTCTTTTTAATATAAAATGCAGACAAAACTCAGGCTTTCATTTTGTCCATGTCCTTGTGTGGAGGACAGTTGCTGGAACAAAAAGAAGCCGCCGCACAGTGTTGAAGTGAACCCCAAAAGTTAGACAAAAATAAGATCAAGCGACTCGAACGGTCTGGATCCTGTACTGCACAGGGCTCAGGCCGTTTAGTTTTAATTTGATTCGGTGGTTGTTGTAGTAGTCGATATA